>OLNT01000048.1_pt1 | contig 80826 bp, 98 predicted proteins | sample 1672641 | NCBI WGS metagenome assembly OLNT01 (sample SAMEA3136708, study PRJEB25190) | human gut metagenome
GTCTTTTCATCAATGCAGATATTAATGGAGCAGGGAACATCCTGCGTAAAGAATACCCTTCTGCATTTGATGGACAGGAACTAAGCTATCTTTATGAAACAACAAATGTTGTCTCCTATACGGATATTTACGCAGGAGCAACGAGTTTGTGTAAGAAGAAATATAATCAGAAGAAGCATACTCCAGGAATGGGGAGCCGTGCGAACCACCAGTATAGAAAAGAAAGGCGGCATCGTTACCGTAGCCTATGGGGAAAGTCAAGAGCCGCTTAAATAAAAGTAATCCCTGTCACAAGGGATAGAGGGGTTGTGTTCCCCCAGCGAGGCGAAAGTCTCGTAAAGAAGCCGCGGTCAACTTCAGTTGCCCGTCGGTGTATCACTTTATTTCTCAAAAATGCATACTTTTAGTGACAAATATATATCGATGAAAGGAGGATTAAAAATCGGTATTGTCAGGAAATATATTAGTATAGGGAGAAAATAAAATGGAAAGACAACGATTACAGATGAAAGAGAAAGAAAGGACGAGTAAATTATGAATTTTGCAAGCGCATGGATGGCAATGAAGTTATGATGCATTGTCATGACGGAAGAGTTATTAACATCAGAGATTCAGAAGATATTTTATATACCGTAGAGAATAACAATTGCAAGTAATAGCACTAAAGGAAAAATTTCTGTTTCTTCCGATGGTAAAGTAACAATAAAATCCACCGAAAAGGAAACATACATAGTAGAATGTGTAATTTCTGCAGACCATTACAAAACTTTAGCAAAGCCTATTTATATCTATGTGAAATGAATTTGATACAAAATCGAGATATTTTTATAGAAATTAGATAGGTATTCTATATTGTCCAATATATATCCTCTAAAGAGGGTAGGTTTCCAAAAACCGTCTTTCGGATATAAATTAGTCAGAATACTGTATGATACATTTCTTATTTTAATACTTGGTTATACGCAACAAAAAAAGGCCGGATAAACCGACCTTTTTCATTGTTTCTACAATATATTACTTCTTATCTTATCACAAATGGCGTTTTTAAAACCCCTCCATAAAATTGATTCCAATATTCACAAAGTACCTTGTCTATAAGTATCCTAGACGTGATAGAACAACTCAAGTCAGCTAATGAATCTTCTACGATCAATGTGGATGGTTCTTTAAGATATTGAAAATACAAAACCAGATCCACAGATAAGTACTCAAAATTTTGCGAATCCTTAATAGTAAGAGAATACTCAAAAAAGATGCCTGTATTTCCTTTTTCTGGGCAGATTTTTCTTGAATGATAAAGGCATAATTTTTCATCTGACTGAGGAATTTTTTCTTGTTGCGAGGCAACCTTTAAAACACCACTTTTACTATTTACATATTTAAAATTGTTCATTCTTCTTAAGCAGGATATCACTATTCCATATGGTTAGTAGTGAAGAATATGTCTTTTTTATATTCTTCCCGCTATGCTCCTTTCGTTTTTTATCCCGTTACCATTTAATATACTATATCATATAATAAACAAAAAAGTACAACAGAACTGAAATTTTTTAAAAGTTCTCTTATTAAGCTACGAGACTATAATATCCATCGCCGCAGGCACGAAAAGTTTTCGTATACCGCCTCAATGTTTGTCGTGCTTTCGCTTCGATATTATGATTATTTTCGCTCTTTTTGTATCCTTTTACCGCATCCGCTAACTGTTTGTAATGCATTTTTCCACCTTTATTAAAAAGTACATAGCGGAAAACATCACGCCAGGTAGCCGAGATACTATTTCGGATATCGATTTGATACGTTTTTGGTAAGACATATCCAACATAATAAGTTTGTTCAAATGGTTTCTGTAGGATTACCAGATTCTCATGTACAATAGGTACAAAATTCTTCTTTGCGTAAGTGCGTCCATCAGAAATACAGTTATGCTGCATCTTTACAATGCTCTGTATTAATTCTCCCGGCAAAGCAAGGGATAACATCATATCATGATATTTTCCCTTTCGTCTTATGTTTCCACACAGGATTCCCATTTTTGCTCCAGGATGCATGGCATTATATAACTTCATTGTTACTTTATTGTTTGCCTGCATTCCTTTCGTAAAATTCATCTGTCCAATGTCTTGGCTTTTTAACCTGCCGTCTGGGTCTGCATATTCACTTCCGGCATACTTAATACCAATTTCTGGATATGGCATATGCTGGAATACAAAATCAGCTTCTGAAAATTCCTCTGGGATTTCATCGACTAGAGCATTACAAACATAAATATCTGGGCGAACAGGATTTGGATTGATATCCGCTCCTATATATTTCACCTGCATATCTTTGCATACATCATAACCTGTACCACCACCTGCATACATTTCAGCCATGTAGTTCACATTGTACTGATCAATAAGAAATGCATGGATGTATCCACTACAATTTCCTCTGTAGCGATTGTTGCCCCATGGTCCTCTATCAGGAAAGCTTAATACAGTCCCTTCATTTGCACGTACTACTTTTAAAATATCTTGTTTTTCCATTTTCTATTTTCTCCATTTCTGTAATTTAGAAACAATGATTTGTGTTTTATTCCTCCCTTCCATCAATAACTGTTTCTTAAAAATAGAATGATTATTTAGTTAAAAAATAAAAAAAAGCCCTACGAAAGAGCCTTTTTAATTAAATATAAGTAGATTTCCAATTCTTTTTGCCAAAGAATTTCGATTAAAGCGGGCATCTAATTTCCATTTTCCCTCCTGCTTCTTTCCTCCCATGACACCTGCTGATAAGATACCGGAGCGGTTTGTGCGGTTTAAGTAAAAGGCAGCAACGCCTAACGAAAACCTGTCACTGTCTTTATCTTTTAAAATACTTCTTTGCTTCTGCCACTCTTCAATCGTGAGAGGAACTGTGTAAATTTTGTTAATGAAACGATCAGTTTCTTCAAATATAGAAGACCAAAATGCAAAAATTGCTTTATCTTTATCATTTAAAACGATATGGCTGACAGTACCTTCCAGTAACAAGGATAAAGAGACTGCCGCTCCTCCCGCAAATGGTTCGATAAAAGTTCCGCCTTGTTTGCCAGAACACTCCAGCATATGCTTCATAACTGTTTTTAGTTTTCCTTTTCCGCCAGGATATCGTAAGGGTGAATAATACATAGCTTCTCCTCTTCTTATCCTATTAATATGGATTTGTCGATATTTTTTCTTTTCTCATAGTTTCTTGTTTGATATAGCATCCATAGTAAACATAAGAATTATGAATCCAATCTGATGGCAAAAAAGAAATGTCTCTTAATTTCTTCATAACCTGTCCTGAATCTTCAAATCCATGGTTTATCATATCTATCTTATGCTGTTCTTTTTCACTTTCTGATGCATAATAATAGTGTTCTTTTGTTGTGACGACCACCGCGTCATTAAAAATATCTCGTATAATCTCTTCTTTAAAATGTTTCATCTTTTTTAAGCAGAACACACTTCTAGCATAATCGATGAGATGTGTTACCTGCTATCCTCCTTTCATCTGTCTTATCACAAAGATATTGCAAGAACTCTGCCAGTTTTCAGAAAGACCAATTTTTCTATCATCAGATTTCTTTCAATCTGATTTGATAGGGATTCAACTTCTGTTAAAGAACGGTATATCCTGACGATATTAGAACTTTTTATCTTTCCAAAATAAGCCTCTTTAATTTCCTTTTCTTTTAACTGCACTGTTTCTATATCCAGATCTTTATAGGATATATAAGGAAATTCCGTAGGACCATTAAAAAATCGCCTTTTTATTTCTGTAATATATTCTTTTTTGATAACCTGAAGCAGACAATTAAAATCTTTTTTATGCATAATATTTTCTATATTTCCGATGTATCGCAACAAAAACTTATCCCATTTTTTATAATCTTCCGTTCTTTTTATGCTCTCTTCGAGTCTTACCAGAACTTTATCCTTGACATTTTTAAACATTTGTTCCTCTTCAATTTCCACTTTTCTCTCCTTTTCGATTTTTTTAGATTTTGATATTTTTAGATTTTGATATTAGTATGAAAGATTAGCGATTAAACAAAATAACTACGTAAAATATCATACTAATAGTGATCAAGTACGGAGGTAATCACATGAGAAGAATAAAAAAAAGAAAAAGAAGGAAATTGATTCGTTTTTTTGTCATAATATTCCTATTATTTATCATAATGATAGCTGCTTCAGGATTTTTTCTAGAGATATTTTTTAAAGCAAAAACAGGCATTACAATCTCTGAATATTCTAAGCAGGCAGAAAAAATAGTTGATGACAGCATGAAAAGCGATTTTACCCCAAATAAAACTACCTATATTTATTCTGATGATGGGACGAGGATTGCAAAATTATCAGAAGGAAAGTCTTCTACTTATTTAAAATACGAGGATATTCCTAAAAATGTCGTAAATGCGTTTATTGCTGTTGAAGATAGAGATTTCTGGAAAAATGATGGCTATGATATGAAAGGAATTTTTCGAGGAATGATAAATATAGTTCGATATAGAAAGATATCCGGAGGAGGATCAACTATCACGCAGCAACTTGTACGGAATACATGGTTATCTAACGAAAAAACATTTGAAAGGAAAATAAAAGAATTGATTCTTTCGTACAGTCTGACATACCGTTATAGCAAGAGACGTATTATGGAATATTATATAAATAATTGTTGTTTTGCAAATGGAATTTATGGAATTCATGATGCTGCAAAAATATATCTTGGGAAAGAGGTAAAAAATTTAACTTTGTCAGAAATTGCCTATTTATGTGCGATTCCGAACCGTCCAGAAACATATGACCCATTTAAAAATCCTGCTACAGCCCTTGTGAGAAGAAACAAGATTTTACGGGCAATGAGAGACATTGGGCAGATATCAGATAAGAAATGTAAAAAAGCCATACAGGAAAAGATAAAGGTTCAATCACAGAAAAAGAATAAAATATACAATTATCCAACAACATATACCGTTCACTGTGCTGTAGAATATCTTATGAAAAAAGAAGGATTTAATTTCGAGTATAGTTTTTCTTCCAAATCTGATTATGAAACTTATAAAGAAAAGTACCAAAAAGTGTATCAAAAATGGCACACAAGACTGAAAACGGGTGGCTATAAGATAAAGACATCTATTAATTTAAAAAAACAAAGAGAAATACAACAGATTGTAAATGATACCCTCTCATTTGATAAAACGAAAAATAACGGGGAATATAATTTGCAGGGAGCGGTTACTGTTATTGATAACCAGACAGGAAAAGTGATCTCCATTATTGGTGGGCGGGAAAAAAATGCTATCTATTCATTAAACCGGGCATGGCAGGAGCCAAGACAACCTGGCAGTACGATAAAACCACTTGTGGTATATACCCCTGCATTAGAATATGGTTATACAGCAGACTCTATGTTGAAAGATATAGATGTGCCGGAGGCATATAAAGCTCCAGAATTAATTGATAAACAAAAAGCAATATCATATCCTTTAAATTATGCAGTATCACATAGCTTAAATGGATGTGCAATGTATCTTTTTAACCAGATAGGGATACAAAATGGAATGTCTTATTTAAAAGAAATGTCTTTTTCTAATATTACATCTACAGATATCAGTTTAAGCTCTGCACTTGGTGGATTAACTTATGGAACAACAACATCTGAAATGGCGGCTGCCTATCGCTCTCTTGCTATGCATGGACAATATTTATCAAATACATGCATTCTTTCTATAAAAGATGATGAGGGAAAAGAAATATACAAGCAGCCAGCAGAAAAACAAGTATATAGGCCTGAAGCGGCAGATGAAATGAAAGATATCTTGTCGAAAGTTTTAGTAGAGGGAACTGGAAAGGATATACAGTGGTATAACTATTCAGATATTAAAGCATATGGTAAGACTGGTACAACGAATAGTTCAAAAGACGGTTGGTTTTGTGGATTTACAGATGATTATACAATCTCTGTTTGGATTGGAAAAGATAATCATAAGGATATAGAAGGATTATATGGCGGGACATATCCGGCAGAGATATGGAAAGAAGCAATGCTTTCTATGTATAATTAAACTCTTACTGTCATGCAGTGTGTTATTTCTATTAAGCAGCTAGTAATTATCCCCCGTTCATTTAAACGGGGGATTTTATGGCATCCTCTTCTGAAACTATTGTTTTAACTCAGTCTCAAAAATGGACATGGCATCTCGCAAGCCTTGATTATAGGCTTGTGCAAGTAAGTAATCTTGAGACTCTTTAACTCCTTTAATGCTTGTATCCATTATTTTCATAGACATAAAAATTTTCTTTTTGATTTGTTCTAATTTGTTCATAACTATTCTCCTTCTGCTTCTTTTTTGCCTTTTCGATTTGCCATCCTCCTACGGATAAATCCGTAGGATTTCTTAGATTATAGCAACATCACTATTTAAGATGCATAGATGAGATATTTTTAATGATTACCTGCGAACCTTCCGATTCACTTTCCTTTATTTCCACATCTGCCATGCGGTTATAAATCTCTGTCGGTATACTGATTTCAATACCTAAGTCTGTTACGATAATCATTTTCTCTAGCTTTTTAACAGTTGTATCATTTTCAATCTTGATGTAGTCATTTTGCATATCATAAGATTCTATTTTTTCATCATATTCTGATTTCATTTCCGGGGAACGACCGAACAGCTTGGCTCCTACTCCTTCAATGTCGATTTCTTTATCTTCCATGTAATCTTTTAACAGAGCTGATTTCGCATCCATCTGACTTGTGATACCGTCATAATATTTAGTAGTTACGCTACGAATGATTCGATCTAACAGATTTAATTTCTTTTTAGATGCAAGTTCCGTATTGCAGCCAAGAAAACTTTCAGAAAAATAATTTACTTTAGCTCCTTCCACTGTGTACTTCTTTTCCACGAGTCGGATGGATAAATCTGACAGATTAATAATCGCAGCTTCGGTTGGACGTGTAGAAGATGACGGTAACAATGTAGTATTTTGAATTAAAGAAGTTGTAACCCCAGTATCAGATTGATTAATACGCTGCGTGTAACTACTCTTGTAATTTAATTTTAATAATGCAAGATACCTCTGCCCCTCAAATTGATAGGTTAAAACCATTAAATCTCCAGAAGGAATATCTAAAGCGTTGTTTATACAGCTAAAAAGTAATTTGGCAATCTCTTGAGATGTATTGATAAAACTTTCTTCCTTATCTTCATTCATCTCTTTCAGTAATTCATATACAAGACTTGTTTCAGGATAAAACTTTCCATGTTTTGAATTATCGTTTCCATGGATTTTTCCAATGAGATTATGAATAAAATCTAACTCCTCATCTCTTAAATTTAATAAGGAATTTGAGAGAATAATCCCTCTATTTCCATTGTCTAATATATGTAATATTGCCTTTCTGATAATAATTCCATCCATTTTTTTCTTCCTTTCTTTTTTTAGTGTGTATAATATAGTTTTTCGCGCCCCATACTTCAATCCACGCATCCGCGAGGGATGCGACTCTACTACAGCACAGGATTATAGCAATTTTGTAGATATTTTAATCCACGCATCCGCGAGGGATGCGACCTTTCTCCTTCAGTTTCTTTTCTCTTTCTTGCCATTTTAATCCACGCATCTGCGAGGGATGCGACGAGATAAGGAGCTGGCAGATATGGACAGAGCTGAATTTTAATCCACGCACCCACGAAGGATGCGACGTTCACTATCTTAGCAAGAAGTTTTTCTCCAAATTGTTTTAATCCACGCACCCACGAAGGATGCGACAGCGAAATCGCGTAAAATTGATAGCGATTTTACTGTTTTATTTAGAAAGTTTATGCAAAAATTAGGCATTGCAATCTTTACCATTTCTATTTTTTTTAGAAAAGCAAGAACAATATTTTTGTGATGCAAATCTCCCGGGATTCTTACGTTGCTTCCGATTCGCACTAATTTTCTCATATATAGTATGTCAGAATTTCAGATTGACTGATTTTTCTGTATAAATTTTTTTATCTAACCTCTTTAGAACATCGGGCAGATTTTATAAAAAGATTTTTTGTTAAAATTGATATAGTGATAAAATATATCCAAGTGTTAAAAATGGAATAAATGGGTATTCCTTGTTTTTATGTTTTTTTAGAACAAGCATCTGATAAGGAATGCTTACAATCACAGCAATCAGTATGGCATATAAGGCATTAACCCCTATATATAACGGCATTATAATCATTATGAGACAGTCTGCTCCGCCTATATTTGTTACAATAAGAAATAAAATACTTAACACTACCATGACAAATGATATAATGCAACGAATAATAATTTCAGCATTTGGATACAATACAAAAGATATCAATATCAAAAGCATCGGAATGATAAAAGTAAGGTAAATGGATACTTTACGGTATTTGATATCTAATATTGAACTGATAATAAGAAAAATTAATTCAATATAAATCATCGTTTTTTCCATAAAAATTTAGGCGAAGGATACCCAGGCTTAAGCCAGGGAGGAATTCACCATCGTCTTTAGACAGTCCTCCTTTCTATAAGATAATTCATATATAGTATGTCAGAAATCTCGTATATTCGATTTTTCTGTATAAATATTTTGAAAAGTTGGACAGGCTTTATGAAAAAGATTTTCTGTTAAATAAGTTGTATGAAATAAAAAGACTATCAGAAGATAGTCTTTTTGATAATTCATTGCCAATTCAAAATATACAAAATCTGATTATGGCTGCTCGTAAATATAATTTCCATGCTGTACTTTATCAGATTCTTTACATTTTTTTTGCAAGAAGGCACGTATATTCAATATACGTGATGAATTGCCTGCTTTAGCTGACAAAGACCAGCCCTCTGTTATGTCTTCGTATCCTGCATTTTGCTGCCGGAAAATTCTGCGTACTGCCGACAGCACGGTAATACTTTCCGTTTGTTAGCTGTCCGCTCAAAATATAACGCTGGTTTTCATAAATAAACTCCGCACCCGGCATCTCTCTTTTTAAGTCATTATAGCTGTGCTGGCTCTTTTTTACTGTAAGCCGACTCCGCAGGTGTTCTGCTTCTTTTTCTCTATAGAGATGTACCATCTTGGTAAACCAATCAGCCAGAGAATCTTTCGTCTGGTTATCTTTCCGGCCTGTCTGTCCCATACGTTTCTTTCGGTTCACGGCAACGAGTTTTCCATCAAGGTAGTACCGCCGCTCCGTCTGGTGATTGATACGGCGCCGATTCTGCCTCCGGAACTGTTTTATCTGATATACTTTTGTAAAGTCAGGACATTTCTCTGGTATCTCCCTAAGCGATAAAACACCAATGCACCATGCATCTACTTCGTGAAGCGGTTCATCTTTTGTCTTATGAAAACCGAAAGACTGGCGTAATCTGGATGTATCCCTGCCACTGCAGTAATGGACATGCTCTCCAAACTCTTCCTCCAGACGTTTACAGATGAAGGGAATCGCTTGATTCAACACACTTAATGCCCCATATTTTTTAGTAAGCCCCTGTTTTTTATTTTGAAGCCTTCTGGCAGCTCCGGCATCCTTATGTACTTTCTCATGACACCGGCAGCATAGACCGGCGATATTTGCCAAGGTATCGGAACCTCTCTTAGCCACCGGCACGATATGATGATAATGCTCGATTGGTTTCTTATTGCACAAAAGACACTGTCCATCCTGCTGGTCATAGACAGCAGCTTTTCTATCATCATACCCTTTTAATGGACCATTCTGAAAATCGACTCCAGTAATATATGGGTCTTCCAGCTGCATAAATGCAAACCGGTTGACTTCTAAAGCAACATCTGTTACTGGCAGGAATCCCTGTATCCGGTGTACTAGATTAATGTGTGTACGTACCAATTGTTCAGCACTTGGGGTCAGCCAGCCATCTTTCCGTCTCCGGTTGCAGAAACGGCTTTCGGTATTGCGGATATACCGGCAGGTGATGTATTTCTCTTCACCAAACATCGGTAGTTTCCTCATGACCTGTCCGGCTTTTATCATTGTATGGCAGCGTTTCGCAAGCCGCTGTCTTGCTTTTCGCCGCTTCTCCATGAATTTAGTAATTTCTTTATTTCTTGTCTCCACAACAGCGGAAAATAATAATTCTCCTTTTTGTGAGACAGCTGCGACACCGATATTGGTACGTCCCGGGTCTTCTGCCAATATGACTGGCTGTAAGACAGGATGATTTTCATACAATAGCTGTACGGTAAATGGAACGTATTCCACTACTTTAGCTTTTCCAGTAGACAATAATCTGTCTATATGTCGTTTTCTCCTTGTCGGCATCTGCGGTCTCCCGTCCATGCCCAAGACATAGATATATTCTGACATGTTTTTTCCTTTCTTATAGCTGTGCAGTATCGCAGAGATAACGGTATCCCTGCATCGGTGATAAGCCTGTGCACAGCAGATAAAATGTTTTCTTAGACTCGGTGCTGGCTCTGCAGAGTCCAGGACTAGAAACATCCTGGAGTGCCACCAAAAAAAGGACGCCAGCATCACGTCTCTGCTCTTCCCTCTGACTACAAACTTACAAGCTTACAAGCTCGGTTATTTATAGCCGAGTAGTTGACAATATTAGTTTTTCTTACAAGGGACCTTATATGATATGTAACTTCTGTGCCTGCTTAAAAATTGCTTCCAAAACAGGAATACAAATAGAATTTCCAGCTAAAAACGAAATTTGTTTATCTGTAATTCCATTTTTTCTCATCAGATCATAATCCTTATCTTCAAATCCCATTAGACGTAGATGTTCTTTAGCCGTGAGCATTCGCACTTTATCATTATAATAAACTGCCTGTCGAGGACTTGTCGTAATTGTCTTTGCGATTTTATGCCCTACACGACCGCGTCTGGTCTTAGAATTTGGGAATTCCAAATTAATAACATCATATTCAGCCAGTTCTTTGTATCCTAATTTAGTAGCTTCACGTACACATAAAGTTCCATCTTCCTTTCGGAAAAAGATGTTTTTTTCATTTTCACTAGGTGTATTTTCTTCAAAATCCGCAGAAAAATCTAAATAATCCTGGATATCTTTTTTAAGTGGCTTCTTTTCCGGGAAAGTAAAAGGAATATCTGACTTTGTAGACACAACATATACTCTGTCTCTCGCCTGAGCAATCCCATAGTCAGAAGCTTTGAGGATATCCCAATAGTTCTTGTAACCGTATGATTCCATTGTCTCAAGGTAATGATCAAAATGTTCCCGGTGTCTATGAACCAAATTTGGAACATTTTCCCATACTACGATTTTAGGAGGTGAAACCAATTCGGGATATCCATTTTCTGGATTAGGATTTAGTATTTGTAAAGTTCTTTCGTACAAGATACTTCGTCCAGTATTTACATTATTAAGTCCGTTCTTGGACCAATCCTGACACGGAGAACCATGCACCAAGACATCACATTTCATATTCCAGAGCCGAATATCCTGTGGTGTATAGCGGATATCAAATATAGAATTATATGCCATAACTGCATATGGCAGAATTTCCACATAGTCTAACGATTTAATAGAGTATCCAATATTTTGCAACGCTTTTCTTGGAGCACCGATTCCTCCGAATAATTCGAGGATCTTTAAACGGTTATCTGTCTCATTTCCTGCTGTTTTTTCAATAATTTCTTCATTCATTTCTTTAATATTCATATTTTTTTCCTCTTGTATTAAATATTTTTTGTTTGTTATCAGTTTTTGAATGTAGCAATATCTTTTTTTCTCTCCTCTCATCGCTATAATTCATTCATTATTAGTATGGAATATTATCAAAGCAAATAAAAAAAAGCCAAAAATCAATTTTCTGGCTTTTTTATAAAAAGATTTTTAAAAAGGAGTAAACGAAGATAATTTAATCTTGACATGACAAGTGGCAGTAAGTCCTGTTTTTGTTTTAATAATGATATCAGTCTTGCCAGGAAATTTAGGAGTAATATATCCATCCGTGCTTACTTTGGCTTTTTTATTATCCCGACTAAAAATCTCTGTTATGTAGTCTCCTTTTTCTAATTCCCAATTTAATTGATAACCTTTTTCATACCATGCCATTTCCACATCGTAATTATCTAAGGAAATTGTTGGAGTAAGCATATCTTCTTCTTGTGTTTCTTCTTTGTGACAATAAACACAGATCCTTTTTTCTATTCCCTTTTCAAATACAGTAGGCTCTTGTATTTGTTTCCATTCAGAAAAATTATGTCCGGTAGCAGGGATTTTTTCTTTTTTTAGCTCTTTTTTGCATACAGTACATATTTTTATCTTAAAGCCATCTTTCTCGCAAGAAGCCTCTTTTTTTATAATCCAGTCACTTTCCTTATGATGGCCTATAGAATGAATTATTTTACTTTCTTTTAATCCGCAGCCGCTGCATATTCGCTCTTTTTTTCCATCTTTTAAGCAGGTTTTCTTTATGACAGTTTTAAATTTACTAAAGTGATGTTCGGCTGGAACGAGATAAATTCCGTTACTTGTGCCAGACTGTGTATTATTGAGATACATATTACCTTTTTGAAAATCAAGCTCTTCAATTTCGCTAAAAGAATCTCCAGTAGCAGAAAGTGTTCGTATATATTTTCCATCTAAAGAATACTCTTCAATTTTATTATTTCCCGGTTCATACCAGATGATATAAAGATTTTCTCCATCAGACCCCATTCCTTGATTTGTTCCTTTTTCATCCATTTGAAATAATAGATCTAAATCCTTAAAATTCTTTGTTTTAAAAACTCTTGGACCGGTAGAAACAACATAATAATCTTTAGATGATACATAGGCAACTTTACATCCGTGTACTGATAGAGCAAAAGAATCTTTTTGTGTCATTTTACCATCATTAAAGTCAAATAAATAAACATATCCGTCTGTAACTACTGCTAATTCTTTCTTCTTGCTGTTATAGGTTAGAGAATTGCTGTGTCCTGTATGAAATGTATAATGTCCTTTTTCCTCCTTTGATTTCAGATCAAGAATGACATATGTTGTTTCGCTAGAATCAGAATCCGAAGTTCTAGTCCATACGATATAGTTTTCGGCAATACACATCCCTTGTGTGTGTGATTCATAAGGAGATGTTCCCGTTAAAAAAGGTTGTGCAACTTCGTTTAAGTTGTTATTTGTATTTGTACAAGCAGCAGATACATGGATTCCTGATGCAATAAATAGAATAAAATATCCGCAAGTCAAAATTCCTTTTCTTAAGTTGAAATGAATCATTATTTTTTTCCTCCTTATGTATAGTATGATAGATTAGAAAACAAAAAAGTCCCCATATACTGGAGACTTTTCTACTTATTTTGTATTATTTTGTGTTGTCTGTTTGCAATTTTTTGTAAGCCATTTTACTACTTGATTCCCTGTAAGATAATCTCTGATTTCTTCTCTGGAATGTTCTTTAAGGAATGCTTCTTTACTGGCATATCCACCACTTTTCATTCCATCATTTACTTCCTGTTCAATTTCTTTGTCGGAAGGATGAATATCTTCTTTATCGGCAATAATTGTATACGCATAAGAAAGCAAGACATTCTTTTGAGCATATTTTTTTACTGTTTTTTCATATTCGCTTTCTGATTGATGCATATAATTGGAAAGAAATTCTTCGAAACTTACGCCAGCTGAATGAGCATAATTTTCATAATTTGTCTTGATATTTTCCTCTGCAGCAGATACTTTTTCTTTGCTAAAATTCTTTTTCTTTTTGACTACCTTTTCAAGAGCCTCTGTTACCTCTGTTTCAAGTTCGCTTTCTGCATTCTGTTTGTTTTCTGTTTCAAGCTCTTTTCTAATTTCCTTTTTATACTCTTTTACCGTTTTAGATGAATCACTATGTTTTTTCACCCAAGAATCATTCAATTTAGCTTCCTTTTTTACTGCAATAGATTTTAACTTTACTTTGAATGTAGCAGGTTGTCCATTTAAATTTTTTACACCATAATCATTTGGGAATTTTACGTGGATATTAAAGGTTTCCTCTTTTTTATGCCCGATAAGTTGTTCTTCAAATCCTTTATATTTGCCATTTGCTGGAATATATGTATTTGAACCAATCGTTACCTCTTGATTTTTAGCAGTGCCGCCATCAAAAGTTTTTCCTTTTACGGTTCCAGTATAATCAATTGTGACTTTATCGCCTTTTTTAGCTGCTCGATCTGTTTTGATTTTTACGTACTTGGTTTCACCATCTAAGATATTTTGGATATGATTCTCTACATCAGAATCTGTTACCGTGGCTACCTCTACCTTATCAACTTGTAATCCTTTATAATTGCCTACTGAAACATATTGTTTTGCTTCCGTTAATGTGGTATTTTGTCCGCAGCCATTACATAAAGCCATTGATAACATCACTAATATAATGGTTGTCATTTTTTTCTTATTCATGATTTTTCCTCGTTTTCTTTATTCTACCCCCAGTTGCTATAAAAATAACGACCGAGGGTAAGCTACTGTAAACTTTTAGATAAATGGAAGATTATCTTCGAAATCCTCTATATCAGTTGGCATAAAATCTGCAGTTCCTTCATGAGAAATTTTACTTCCAGATGACTTATCTGCAGAGTCTTCTTCTGGTAAAACTGTCATCTCAGATTCCGATGAAGAATTCGCCTCAATATCAATTCCTGCTTCCGATTCTACTGATTCACTGTCATGAAAGACATCATCTTCCGTAGAAACAATATCCGGTTCATTAATAATAGAAGTATCTTCCGTATCGATATATGTATTTTCCATAACTCCGCCATATAAGATATTTGCGAGCAACACTCCCGTTGTTTTTTCAATAGAATTTATAGCAAATAAATGGTCTGTGATGATAAAAGTAATGTATCGGAGAAGTTTTTTTTCGTTTTTAGTAATGTGGATAGAAGCTAAAAGAACGGTTCCAACAACGCCTTCTCCTTTTAAAGTCATTTCTTTTTCAATTTTTAATTCATCTTCCTCAAATACAATATCAATAATATCTTTTAAGGTATCAAGTGTTTTCTTTCCACGAGGATAGGTAAAGGAGCCGCTTTCTGTTCTCCATTTATCTTTTCTAAAATTATTTGTTACAATTTCCTTTTTGGTACAAAATTCTTCATATGTCATAATTACACCTTTCTTTCTATTGATTATATTTATTTTTAAGCCGGAGTGGACTGAACTTCACATGACTCATCTGGAGTCTCTAAGTTTTCTTTTGGAGAAGCTTTTTCGATAAGGCGAATGCGATTAATAGATACCTCATACGCTGTCTTTGTTACTTCTGTTCCGTCTTCAGTTCTTTTAATATACTTGCGGCTCTGTAATCTGCCTGACACTTGGATATTGCTTCCTACCGGAAGTTCATTAACAAAACGGGCATTTCTTGACCAGGTAATGCATGGGATATAATCAGATTTTCCGAATTTTCTGTTTACAGCCAATAAAAGATCTGCGATTTCTCTACCTAATGGAGTCTTTCTATAGACCGGTTCCTTACAGATATAACCATTTAACTCGATATCATCTGACGGATAAAACTCTTCCTCTTGAATGATATTAAATTCGTTACAATAAACATTAATAAGTAGTTTATTCTTGTCAGAGTCATGTTTATTGCAAGTCCTAATCTCTCCATTAATCTCGATACAAGTGCCTGGCTGAATGCTTTCAATATTTCCAATTCTTTCGGGGAAGATTACAGGAAGAATGTCTTCTGTGCCTGAACTGCGTTTACATGAAAGTTTAGTTTTTAAGAAATTTTCTCCAAAACATTCGTAAGCAATTTCAAGTGTATCAATAATCTTTCCTTTAAGAAGTACCTTGTTTGTTTTTTTGATTTCATTGTATTTCATAGTTATTTTTGCACATGGTTCTTAATCTGTTATCTTGGTTAGCCTATGTGCTTCTCCTTTCTATTCTTATATTATAAGTATGATAGATTTGCGTTTTTCCCACACTACATGCTTTAGATAGCAATCTGTTCTGGTTTTTCTTCTTTTTGATAAAAACTTTCTTTTTGATGGTAATATCCTAAGATATATGCATCGTTTAATTTTGTATTTAACTCTGTGTCCCTTCCATCCATCTTTTCATAAATTTCGTGGAAAAGATTCTGGTATTTCATATATAAATTATATTTTCTCCTTTTTAACTTGTTTAAGTATGGTACAATCTTCCGTTGTAATACGATCAATGTTGCTGCCGGACGCTGTGCATACATTGTTTGATACCGTACCGCATTCGGGATGCGGCATTTTAGCTCTTCGGCTGTATAGGTATCTAATTCTGCTTTTTCGTAGACAGCCAGTAATCTTCCCATTAGGTAATTGATATCATTGTTATCTACATCCAATATCATTGTATATACTTCCTTTCCAGCCTTGTCATTTATATACTTTCTAGTGACTAATGCAGCGATATATGTTAAATATCTTCTGTTTTTCAGGGATTTGTACTTTTTAGGGTATGAGGCTTTTGTAACAAGTATATTTTTTAGAGAGATAGAAAATGGTTCGTCAAAAAGTTCACACTGCAACAGTTCTTCTAAGTGTTTTGTGTAATTTCCATCTGTGATATCTATTTTTCCATTCCGCTCCATCCCATATGCATATCTTGTTATTGTATATAATGACGGTCTCCATGAAGTTCCCGATGGAACAAAGGATTCCCTCCAGTTTTTAATTTTTCTAACGAAATCATTTGCTGGCACTTCTGTATAATATGTTAAGGCTACTCTTCCAGTTGTTAAAGATTCAAATGATGCGATGATAACATCATCTTTCTCCGTAAGTCCTTTAATATCTAACTGAAAAATACTATGGAATAATACTTCTTTGTCGCTTATAATATCTTCATCATTTGTAATATCTTCAAATGGCGATGGCACATATTTTCCTTGCGGGCACCAATAGAGATACATTTTATTGCCGATAATTAATCCAAAGTTGTTTAATAGCCATCGAAGCATATTGTGGGCTTTCTGTGATGCTTCATAACCTACGGTAAGAAAATCTTCTGAATCTTTTACAAAAGTGCCACGAAATGTAAATTCTTGTTTGTCGTTCGAGGAAATCAATTTTGCACCGGATTGCAAAGGGTAGATATTTTTTGCATGTAAATTTGTTAAAGGAACATTTTTTCCTGTAATCATACATAATCCAATCTTAGATTCTTTTGTAATAATCGCATTGTAATAAGAGATAAAACTTTGGAACATTTCCTTTGATTTCCATGTATCGGTAACCTCGTTAGTTAAAACATCTTTTATTTTCCAGCGGACCAAACATTTCTTGTAAACTGTAGATTGCAGCTTTTTCTTATCCATATCCGCTTTACTTTCTGATTCTAAAATTTTAGCGGCATATAGATCATGAATGATACAGTTCTTTGCAACATACATATAAACGGCATGAGTAAATTTATTTCCATAAGCTGATTCATCCCAATCTTTTAACTGTCCAAGATAAGACTCCTGTAAATCAGTATCAAATCCAGACAAAAATTCCAACTGTTCCGCGAAAGGATGCGGACTTTTTTTAATGGTTCTGTTTGCGGATTTTAAAGTGACTGGAATTAAAGTTCTCCCTTCTTTTTTAGAGATTAATGCTGCTTCAACAAATTCTCCCTCATTGTTTATTGTTATTTCGATTTGCGCATTTTGTAATGTATGAGAAATAGGAGCCAATGGCTCACGCATAGTATCTATGTATAATCCGGCATATTTATCCGCCATATGGTCATAAGATTCAACCAATTTTTGCAATAAGCTCATTCTAGTGCTCCTCCTTTAATTCAAATTTCTTTGGCTGCATATCACATATTCTTTTTGTAAGTATACAGTCTTTTGGTTTAGCAAACTCGATAATTCCGTTACGCATAATTGGCTGCCACATACGCATCGTTACACATCTTCTCGTTTCTTTGGAGTATGCTTCGTCAGGATATGTCATTCCGTGATACATTAAACCAAATGGCAATTCGCTAAAATCGTCGTAGAATCCTTTACCCTCACCAAACTTGCAAGGTTTTACATAGCCCTGACATTCTCTAGTCCCTAAAAAGATGTCCTGCCGACCGCCTTTCGCAATCATTCTTTCAGCAATTTCTTGATGTTTAGTCTCGTTCCAGTCATTTTTATATTCTGGGCGATTTTTGTTAAAGATAAAATGGGCTTTTACCTGATACCGGCAGTCCTTTAAATATGTGTAAATTGCAATATCATTCTTGTTGCTTTTCATTTTAGGCAGGATTATGCCCGTAGACTCCATTCGTATCGGATTCATGACACGCACTGCGTCAATGACCCACGTAATTGTAGGTTTCCAATAAATTGATTTAGTAATACCTTTCAGAGCTTCATATGTTGGTATCTGCAAAGTAAATTTTTCTCCGCCTACTTTAAATTCCGGGCAGGTAAATAACCCTTTTCTTCCGGTAACTTCAAATTCAATTCCGTTCATCTTTTTCCTCCGTTTATCTATCTCTATCCCATAATCCACACATTTTTGTGATATATATTTTTTGTAGCATATTTATCCACAGTCGATATTTTAATTCCCAGCCAGTTCCCTTGTGCGAAGGCTGAATGCCGATGTTCTTTCCGGCTGCCACTGACGTACATTAATTTTATAATTCATCCCGTTACCTAAATTTATAAAACCTGCCCTCTTTTCATATATAGTATGTCAGAAATTTTGTATCTAACTTTCTTGGAAAGTTGGACAGGTTTTATAAAAAAGATTTTCTGTTAAATTTTCACCTTACTGATGCTACGGTTTTTTTGATGAACTTTAACAAGTACCTTCGACATCTTCACACGCAAGCCCTGGAAGTTCATTGCAAACAATTTCGTAATCATCAATACTTTTTGGATTAATACAGCCATCTTTTAAATGTGCTGTAACAGAACGATGTACTTGAGCAGATGAATACTGTCCAGTTTCGTTATTGTGTTTAAACCAATATAATTTCACAACTTCCATGGAACCTTCTGGTCTTGCAGCAGATGCGTCATTTACAAATAATGTAGCTAATGCTTTTTTTACAATCTCAGCATCATCTTCTGTAAAACCAGTTTTTCTTGCCATCTGGACATTGATAGCACCTTTCAGCACATATAAACCGTATTTGACACAGGACTTTGAACCCATACGGTCTGAACTCATAGATGTCTCATTTTTCGGTGGCAATGCATTAACAGATTTGGTAATGCCATAGGTATCAATCACAACTGGATCAATACTATAAGCCTCGTGAGTCGTAACTGGACCACGAACTCCAAAAGAAACATTTCCCTTTGGAAGTGCAAATACCTGACCAAATGCTCTGACATCAAGCCATTTTTCACAAGCTTCTTCTCTGCATTTATCGATATTATTTGGTTCGGAGAACAATGCTTTTGCACGATCACTTAAACAAATATATCCATCATCTGTACGTTCTTCAGACTGTACATAGATTTTATGCCCCATATCCTGCATACGATTGCGGATTTTTCTGTGGATACATCCACTGGACATTTCTCCATACATTTCATCATCAGTACGTGGGAGATTTTCATTATTGGGATCGCCATTCGGGTTTGCCCCTCTTACTGAGATAAATGCTACAAAATCGATTTTGTTCTTTAAGATGTTTTTTGTCATGATAATTTCTCCTTCTGTAATTACCTGCGATTTTTTTGTATCGCTAATTTCTTTGTACACTAATAGTATGTTAGATTTTTTTATGAATGCATTTTTCTGTAGAAGTTTTTTTGCACGGCATTTTTTTGTTAGATATCTGTTATTCTAAGATGGTTTTACCTTCTGGACATACGATCATCCAATAAGAAGGACCTCCAGCTCTTGATATTTCATAATATCCTGATGGAAGTCGTACTTTTTTCATCTCACCTTTTTTCACCGCTATAGTTTTATAGAGTGTTCCTTCCAATAAATATACATTTATAACTTCATTATCATTTCCCTTGATAGATAATGTTCCTGGATTTTTTTTATCTAAAACAGAACGGAAGACAAAATCTTTGGTAGCGATAGGTTCTGTTAATTCAGTTTCTTTTGCAGTACGAGATATTTCTTTTGCAAGGTAAATGCAGGAAGAGCTCAGAAAGAGAATGAGAAGTAACTGTGTAGTATATGATATAATTTTTTTTCTCATTTTTATATCCATTCCTTTCTACAATTAATTATCTGCAAAACCAAGTCGCTTAAATCCTACAAACTTCCGGCCATTATAACTTTGTTCGCTTAGTTTTCCTACGACACCATATTCTTTTTTATTTTTTCCTCTGAATCCATATACAGTAATTTTTTCTCCTGCAAACAAAGATTTTAACTCCCCACTTGTCCAAGTGTGACCGTTCCATTCTTTTTTGATGGAAATTCTCCTGCCATTCCATATTCCAGTGACTCTATCCTCATCCATATATTCCGTAATAGTCAACCCGACATATTTTTTTCCTTTATATGTTTGCTTTGCTAATTTTCCTTTCACATCATATAAATTTCCATCTTTCCCACATAAGCCACGAACAACAATTTCTTTTCCATCAAATAAATCTGCCAACTCTTCTTTTGTCCAAGTATGGCCATTCCACTCTTTTTTAATAGATACCATCTCGTTATTCCACATTCCAGAAATTCTGTCTTCACTCATATACTTTGCAACAGCAAAGCCAACGTATTCTTTTCCTTCATATTTTTGTCTTGCTAATTTCCCTTTTACATCATATTTTTTTCCATCTTTTGCTTGTAACCCATAAATAATAACTTCTTCCCCTGCAAAAAGCTTGTTTATTTCCTCTTTAGTCCACTTATGACCGCCCCATGTAGGTTTGATTGCAACAGAAATTCCCTGCCACAAACCGGTAATAACCTCTTGCTTATCAGGAATGGTGATATTCAGTCTTGTAGCGTTTTTTTTGACAGTTTTTATATCGTCTGCTACGATATTTCTCATTTGATGCAATTCTTCTGTTAAATCTAATCGGTTATCAGCAACTTCTCTCATTGTTTGCTGCATTTTTTCAGTCATTTTTATATCTGCAATATGTGTTCCTTCCGTAAGTTTATAACTCAGTCTTCCGTATTCCGTCATGGTTATTTTCCCTTTGGCATCATGGAGCAATGGATAATCTGATTTTCCTGATTGTTGAGTGATCTCTGCATAAATACTTGTACGTGTAGCACCAGTGCCGACATCGCACTTTTCTAATTGTTTCATAAGCCATTTCATAGTTGGGTGAACGGGTGGCTTGGGAAATCCTTCGTGTATAAATGGTACAGCATTACTGCCAAGTACTTTTCCGGTTGTTTTATCCTGTTCGTCTTGATCACAAAAAATTCTTTTAAATCCTTGTTTATGTGGGATATTGGTAACGCATTGAAAGTTTGGATATTTTTCGAGATGTCCTTTTTCTTGGATATATTCATAATCTTCTGCAAACATAGCTAATGTATTTAAAGCAAGGATTCGGTAAATATCTTCAGCCCCATCGCCAAATTGTTGTAAACTATCCATAGAAGACGGAACGTTAGTTCCTGGACGGTTTGCTCCATGTGCGCCTCCTGCTTTTACATGAGTTTTTCTCGGTTGCCGATGGGTTAACAACGAAGAATCCACACCTACTAAAATTGCGATCTTATCAATATCTGGTAGTAATTCCTTAAACTGTTCTGGAGATATATATTTATCTTCTGTTCTTGGATAGGATACAATTTGTTTTTCGTACATTTTCTGATAAGTTCGCAGAACAGTATTCGCTCCAAATTTTTTTGATAATGCAGAAGAAAGCCCTGCTAAGTCTAATAAACGCGGCGGAGCGGTATGTTTAATCTGTTTTTCGTCAATAATAACACTTGAGGTAGTATAAATTGCTGGTACATCATTTTTATTTGGATACATTTCCTCTTCCGCATTAATATACACATTCCCATTTTCATCTTTAAAACGATTCTGATAATAAGGAATTTTTTTATATGCGTCTATAGCCTCAAATTGCTTTCCAACGAGATTATTCATAACTGATTTTAAACGCCCCTGCCGAAGTACTGCGTTGCATCCAGAATAATAGGTAGCAATACGGGTATGCTGCATGGATAAAAAATCAAATCGTTCTCTGTATAATCCCTTTTTAAATTCCGGATTATCTCGTAATTTGGGGATTGTTTTCCGATTTAAAAAAGCTTTTTGAATGGATTTTACAGATTCGTCAGCAAAATACATTCTGGAAAGTTTTTTTGCATCAAGATGCGTTCCTAATAGGATTTCACCCGCTAATAAATCACCTTCTCCAGAAGGATCATTATCTGTCGCGATAACAATCTCAGAGCAGTTTTCTAATGTTGTTTTAATGTTTTCGATTGCTTCTTTTGTTTTTGGGAGCGGGGCTTTTTTCCAACAAATATCGTTATCATCCCATGGAAGGTATCGAATGTTCCAGCTCGCATATCGTAATTCTTTTTCTTTCGGCACTTGATATCTTGGATATACCAAACCATATAGATGTCCGTATGAATGGACAATAATAATATCATTTCCTTCAAAATTTCCTTTAAAATTTTGTCCGTTTTTCTTTGCGAGCAGTGCTTTTGCAAAGTTTCTTGCTGCGGATGGTTTTTCTGTTAATATTCCTATCATACTAAATCTCCTTTCCGTTTCTATTAGTATGTTAGATTCGAGAACTGCACTGTTTTTCCACACAATAAAAGACCGGCCATATCTGACCGGTCCGCCTGTGCTGTTTATAAAGATTATTTTTTTGTTGTAATATTTTTAACTTTTGACCAGGAAGAAAAAACTTTCTTGCCATTTACAGTCTTGTATGCACGAACCTGTACATAATATTTCTTTTTAGAAATGAGTTTCTTTACTGTCTTGGAGGTCTTCTTTGTTGTAACGGTCTTCGATTTTTTCATATTCTTTTTAACAGAATATCTAATCTGATAGCCATTAATGCCAGAAAGTTTTTTTGTCTTTGCTGTGAAAGATTTTTTACCAGCTTTTAAAGTTACAGAAGGAGTTTTAATACGAACAGAATTTACTGTTTTCATATTTCTGACAGATTTACATACACTGCACTGGTCATATGTTTTCTTTGTTGTAGTAACAACATCCTTGCCGGAAACCTTTGTTTCTGTTCTTGGAGCCCATTTATGCTCTGTTTTTTTAATGATTTCTTTCTTTGTTGCCCCACAGACAGAGCAAGTATAGGTTTTTTCTCCTGCCTGAGTACAAGTAGCAGCCTTGGTAATTTTTCCAGCATCCCATGTATGTTCGTTAGTTACAGGAATTTTTGTTCCTGTTTTCACAAGTTTGCCGCAATCTTCACAATACTCATCGCCAGTATAACCTTCGTCTTTACAAGTTGCCTTTTTGTCATTTTTCAGTACAATATTTCCATGATTCTCAGCATCGGTGCTTCCAATCTCGATTGTTTTATCTGTACTTATTTCATCACAATTATCACACTGAACATAATGTATTGCAGGAGATGTGCAAGTTGCTTCGTCTTTTACTTTTCCGGAATCTTTGTTTGTAAAGGAATGTCCATTTGGTTTCCCAACTTCCTTTGTATCTTCTGTTACTTCATTACACGTATCACAAAGAAGATAATATTTTGCCGGTGTCGTACAGGTTGCTTTTTTTGCAATTTTGTCTGATACTTTATTGCTTGTTTTATGCCCAGTTGCTGGAATCTCTTCCCCTTTTTTAATTAATGCTCCACACTGATCACATACAGTATCTCCAGTGTACCCCGGTTTTGTACAAGTAGCATCTTTCTGATTAATAACGACTGTATTTAAATGATTAGTAGCTTCACCAACGACTACTGTTTTAGTATCGCTTACTGCATCACAGCGGTCGCACTGCACATAATATGTGTTACTTCCACATGTACCGGCAGCTGCCTGTACATTAGATGGTTTATCGGTAAAGGAATGTCCGAGTGGTTCATCCTCTTCCTTTTCATCTGTTTCATTCGTACTGATTACATCACAATCCGAACATTTCAGATAATACTGGGCTTTTTCTGTGCATGTTGCAGGTGTTGCAATTTGATCAGAAAATTCTGTGAAATTATGCTCTTCGTTTGTTTCTCCTGTATTATATGTCACAGAATTATTTGTAAATGCACTATTTGCAAAATCCGTTGCATACCTTTTCACAACAGGATCTTTTGTACAATCTGCAGTATGGACTGTATCTGTAGAAAATTCTTCTGTTTCTGTAAGCTCTTCACCGCATAACTTGCATGTTGTCTTAGCAGTTACAGTATGACCATCTGGTTCAGAAGGTAATTCTGTGGAATCGCCTGTTACTTCTGCTCCGCTCCAGTCATAAGTTGGAGTATTCCATTCATGAGCTTCAGGAATTTTAATCTCCTCTTCACTCACCTCATTTTCTCCATTTTCATCCAGAAATAATTTTCCACATACATCACATACATAATGTGTCTTTATTCCCTCTTCTGTGCATGAAGCAGGTGTTCCATAGACCTTTTTTAATACGTGATTTGTGCATTCTTCAGAGCCATCTTCATTACCAGAATCAGAGCCACTATCTGTTCCAACGTTTGTATTAGAATCCTTAGATGGAACATCAGTTGATGAATCTGTAGAAATTTCATTTCCATTAGAAATAGCAGAGCCTGGATTTTTTGTACTTATAGATTCTGCATGAACGATATAGGTGGCACTTGGAAGCGCAACAGTTCCCATCATTAAAGCAGAAAGAGATAAGCCTAACATTTTTTTAAACTTTTTTCTCATAACAATATCCTTTCTTTATAAATATAGTATTGTGAGGTTGATAAGTTGCCTTACTTTTTCCAGCACAGGTCTTCATTATTAGTATGATAGAATCAAGATATGAAAGGAATCCTCTCTGATATGAGATTAAGCCTTGCCGGAAGAAATATCGACATTCAGCCTCGGCATAAAGGATACCGGCTGCGGATTAAACATGCTCTTTTCTACATTCTGACATACTATATATGAAAGGAGGGCAGACTTTATAAAAAGCAAGAATAAAGGATACCGGCTGGAGATTTAACAAAAAATCTTTTTATAAAATATGTCCGACTCTCCAAGGAGGTTAGATAAAAAAATTTATACAGAAAAATCAGATAAGCAAGATTTCTGTCATACTATATAAGAAAGGAGAACGTTTTATTCGTGTAACGTCAGTGGTGGGCGAAAAAACGGTATCCCCCACTGACAGGAAGTGAAGCCCTGTCGGAAGAAATACCGGCTGGGGATTAAAATATAAAAATTAACATAAAGGAGATAATTTCTATGGCAAATTCAAAAATTTTTATCCTTTCTGCTATTGATATTCACAAACGTGATGACAAAAGATGGCAGAAATTATTTGAAATCTGTAAAGTTCAGCATCCTGTTTGGGAAAAGAAAACACTGAACGAATACAAAGAATTCGAAATTGGCTGGGGACGGCTCTATGATATTTATGATTTTAATGCTGCTTATTTTATTGATAAAGACAAAGCTATTGAATATGCGGAAGCAAACATGGCTGACATCAATGAATCCGGAGCATATCCGTACATAGCAATCATTCCAAGATGTATAAACTTGATGTATCCAGAATCTTGTAAAGAAGATATCACGGTCCTTAAATATGACCATACAATTGATAAATACAATATTGTCGAAGCTGATGACGATGAATATGTTATGCCAATCATCCAGCATTACACATTACAACCCGTATCCATTATCTCAAAAAAAGGATAAAGGAAGTCAACTAGCCACCGCTTAAATCTCTGAGGAGATTTCTCGCTAATTGAGTTAAAACAACCGTAAAACAAGGAAAGGAAGAATTAAAATGAAAAAGAAAAAGAGAATTATGATTTTAGTTGCAATCATTGCATTTTTAATGCTGCTATTTGGTATTTATGCCTACCTTCAGCTTCGTCCTGTGAATTATAGCAAAAAAGATTATACAGCAAAGAAAATTGAACAGATTGCAGGAATATCAGAAACTAAAAATAAAGATATTTATGTATTAAAAGGTTCAAAAAATCCGGGATTTGAAAAGGAATATGATACGGATGAGCCAGATGTTGTAGTTACTTTTTCAGATGATGCAATGTCTGGAGATACTTTTTTGTATGACAAAGAAGGAGAGTTTCACCTCTACATTACATATGAAGCTCCAAAAGATAAAATTGATAAATACCTAGACAAAGAGGCTGGTATAAAAAATCAAGACAGAACATCAGGAAAAATTATTTCAGAAAGTATCTCTCGTCCATTGCATGTTGTAAATGAAAAAAAAGCAAAAGAATTGGTAAAACAAGGAATTACTGTATTAACAGATGATGGACAAATTTACCAAATTAAATAAGAAATGCTTAACAAAAGCCTCCCTAATCAGGATTTCTGAAAAGGGAGGCTTTTCTTTCTTAACTTTGAGATGTACCACCAGTTGTCTTGCTACTTATTTAGTTTCCTGTTCTACAGTTTCTGGAATATCGTTTCTTTCCAATTCTCGGATAGTGATATTTCTATCTGTTTTTGCTTCCTTACTATTTGCTTCGATGATACCTTTCAAATCAACTCCTGTAGTCTCTTTCATTGATTCCATGACTTTCATAAGGACTGCCGGAACATTTCCTGCCATATCAGAAACTCCGTTGCTGTCACCGCCAATCACCGTTACTTTGTCAATGGAACTGATTGGCTCCGCAATAGCTTTTGCCATATCCGGAAGGATTTTGACAATCATTTCTGTAATGGCAGCATCACCATATTTCTTCATCGCCTCGGCTTTTAAATCCATTGCTTTCGCTTCTGCCTCACCTTTCAACTGGATAGCACGGGATTCAGCCTGTCCACGGGCTTCAATAGCGGCCGCATCTTTTTCCTGTTCAAATAATTTCGCTTCGGCTTCTTTCTGACGCTTGTATAATTCAGCATCAGCTTTCTGCATTTCTGCATATTTATCCGCTTCTGCTTTCTTACGAACTTCCGCATCCAATTTCTTTTCGGCAACCGCAGCTTCTTTCTCCTGTAATTCAATCTCTTTTTCTCTTCTTGCAATATTTGCTTCCTGTGCTTGAATCTCTATTTCTTTTCGGGAAGCTTCTTCCTGTATCTTATATGCTGCATCTGCTTTAGCTCTGGCGGTATCTTCATTTAACTTTAATGCTGCTTTTTTAATAGCTAATGCATTTTCTCTTTCAGCAATTTCTGTTTCTGTTTTTATTTTTTCGATGTTTGATTCATTATTTGCTTTTGCCTCTTCGATAGCTACTTCTTTACTTGCATATGCTTTTGCAATGGAAGCTGATTTGCTGATCTGTTCTCTATTGTCAATTCCAAGATCATTAATAAGTCCATCCTTATCCTTAATATTTTGTACATTAAAAGATAAGATACAGATACCCAGTTGTGCGATATCTTCTTTGGCATTAGATTTTACTTGCTCAGAAAATTCAGCTTTATTTTGGCAAATATCCTTTAACTCCATTGTGCCTATGATCTCTCGCAAATTTCCCTGGAGAGATTTTGTGATCGTGTTTCTTACGTCATCAGAACTCTTATTAAGGAAATTTCGCATTGCGATTTCGATATTCTTCGGAGATGTATCAACAGCAACCTGAGCGATAGCATCCACCTGAATATTAATAAAATCTTTTGTTGGTATGTAATCCTCTGTCTCAATATCAATATCAATCTGCCCAATCCCCATCCGGTCTACTCTTTCCAAAAAAGGGATCTTAAAGCCAGCTTTACCAATCAATACCCTTGGATGCTTTCCTGGACCAGAAATAATAGTGGCTGTATTTGGCGGGGATTTAACATAACCTACTGAAAGAAATACTACAATAGCAACAATAATACCAGCTACAATATACATAATTTAATTCTCCTATTCTCTTATTTTATTAAAATACTATTCTTACAAGCGATTAATACTCCAGACTTTACTCCGAAGTTATTAACAAAATCTGAGTTGCACTTCATATTCTTGTAAAACACCCCTCCTTCCATTGTTTTAATCCCCAGCCGGTATCCTTTATGCGGAGGCTGAATGCCGATATTTCTCCCGGCTGTGGTCAGTGGGATACCGTTTTTTTCGCTCATCACTGACGTTATATGTATCCTACAATTCATCCCATAGCCCAAAGAGGCAGGAGAATTCTTGTTTTTTATAAAGTCTGTCCTCCTTTCTTATATAGTATGACAGAAATCTCGCTTATTCGATTTTTCTGTAGAAATATTTTTTGTTGAACTCTCCTTTTTTATCTGTTAATAGTATGATTTTTTTTAGAAAAAATACAAAAAAGACCAGTTATGGTCTGGTCTTTTTCTGATTTCTAAGTGTTATTTGTTTTTTACATAATTGGACAAGAATCGAGAAACTGTTTGATTCTTACCATTTTTCTTATCATAAGAAGTTAAGTAGAGATTGTCTTTGGCACGGGTCATTGCAACATAAAATAATCTCCGCTCCTCTTCTATTTGTTCTGGTTTTGTTGCTTTCTCAAATGGATAAATTCCTTCTACACAGTCAATAATAAATACATTTTTCCATTCTAAGCCTTTGGATCGATGCATAGTAGAAAGAGTGATGCCGCCTTTGCTCTGATTAGCTTCTGCTAATTTAATACGATATATTTCAATTGCTTTTTTCCATTCTTCCCAAGTTTTATAGTTTTTTGCTTCTTTTTTATAATCGTCCCATATTTCTTTTAATTCTTTTGGTTCCATATTGCGAGACTTTGCATATTCACGAATAAAATCCTTGTAACCAACATCCTTCCATAAACAGGTCAAGAAGTCTTCCGGAGCTGCCTCCTTCAAAATATTAAGATTGCAGAATAGATCATATGCCTTGTCGATTGCTTTATTTATCTGCCACTGTTCTTTTTTCTTTTGTCGCATAATGGCAGTTATAAGCAGATTGATATCTGGTTTGACATCAGAAAATGTTTTTCCGAAGAAAAATCGATTAGGGTGATTCAATATTTTTCGAAAAAATACTCCATCTACATCATTCCCTGTAGCCACCTCATGATACGCAAGAATATCTTGAAACATCCAATGATCATATTTACTCATCAGTTTTTCGTTACATTGAAATTGCATTTTTTTAGCTATAAATTTTTCAGCAAATGGCATTGATTCTTTATTTATTCTATAAAGAATAGCGATATCATTAGGATCTTCCCCTTTTTCTATCATTTTCTGAATCTTTTTTACGATTGTATCAACCTGTGATGTATTATCTTTATAATTAATATATTTTACACATCCATCTGCTTCCCGGAACCCTATAAAATCTTTAGCGAAACGGACTTGATTCTGTTTTATCAGTAAATCTGCATCGTGAATGATGTTTTTAAGAGACCTATAATTAGTACTCATATTAATTAAGGCTGCATTAGGGAAATCTTTGGTAAAATTAAGCATGATTTCTGGTCTTGCTCCACGAAAAGCATAAATTGATTGGTCATCATCTCCGACAACAGCAAGATTTCCTGTTTTTCCGGCTATCTGATAGATAATATCTCTTTGTAAATAATTTGTATCCTGATACTCATCTACCTGTATGTACTGGTATCGTTCGCGGAGCCATTGCAATGCTATATTATTATTTAATAAAATATCTCTTGCAATGAGTAGTATGTCATCATAATCCATCTTTCCTTTTTTCTCCTTATAATCTTCGTAATCTGTATAGAGTCCTTGAAATAAGTCTTTATTAACTGTACAATTTGGAGAATACTCACTAACAGAGAGCATATTGTTTTTTAAAATGGAAATATCAAGGATAATATCAGAAATAAAAGCATCCTTATCAGCAATTGAAGCATTATAGCGTATTTTATCTCTGAAGAATGTATATTTTTCTAACTCGGACAAAACAGAAAGTTTTTTGAGAGAGAATTTTTTGGTAATAGCAAGACAAAAGGAATGAATCGTACAAAAGGTTACTCCTGGGTTTTTACCAAACATCCTAGCATAGCGTTTATTCATTTCATCGGCCGCTGCTTTTGTAAAGGTAATCATTAGGATGTTTAAAGGATTGATATTCCTTTTTGTAATCATATAATTTATACGGCGTAATAAAGTTGTTGTTTTTCCGGCTCCTGGACAGGCAACGAGTATTAGTTGTCCACTAATTGTCTGAATCGCTTTTTCCTGTGCATTATTTTTTTTAATCATAATTTCACCTCATATGTAACCAATTTTAATCCACGCACCCGTGAAGGGTGCGACTTTCTTTCATACTCAGCATGGCAGTGCCTGTATAATTTTAATCCACGCACCCGTGAAGGGTGCGACATCGAAATCGCATAAAATTGATAGCGATTTTGCTGTTTTATTTAGAAAGTTTATATAAAAATTAGGCATTGTCACCTTTCGCATTTCTATTTTTTAGAAAAGCAAGAACAATATTTTTAATTTTTGTAGTGCGAATCTCCCGGGATTTTTACGTTGCTTCCGATTCGCACTAACTTTCTCATATATAGTATGTCAGAATTTTAGATTGACTGATTTTTCTGTATAAGTTTTTTTGTCGAAGAAAATTCGATTGTAAAAAATCCGGAAAGAATAGATTTCCTTCCGGATTAAGCTACCTGTTTTAAGTCTAGGATTACAGTGTAATAAGAATATACCGGTATCTTTGCGAAATTTCGCATTCTCTTTGCACTATAATCCTCTTATTCATTTTAGAATCCATCAGATAGCCTTTTATATCCACATCTCTTTCTTTTTTAATATCCAATGATTGAAAATAAAAAATCTCCAGTCAACGTCTTATATAAGATTTTTCCATTTTTAAAGATTGCTTTTCCAATAGCTGGATATATTGTAAAAAGTGGTCTTCCAGTTGATTCATCACAAAATTCAACCGGCTGGTGATCATCTAATCTGCTTGGAACTAATGGCCGAAATTCTTCCATAACCTGATCTCCTATTTCTTGTCTCTTACAGCCATATTTTTCCATGATTTCCTTGTTGCTAGTTGCTTCTAATCTCATCAAGATTTTGTTTCCCATAATTTTCCTCTCTTTCACAAAAAAAAGATGATGTGGATAATTATCTCCTCCACATCATCTCTATAATCTGATACAAAAATAGTATGAAATTTTACAGATAAAAATAAAATATCATTTTTCCGAATTGCTGCGATTAATTGTATTCCCTACGACTTCGAGTATTGCTCTCTTTATAAAACGTTTTGAAAGAGGTATAGGTAAACAAAATGGAATACATTCATTTGATCCATCTGTTTTTAATACTCTGCAATGCCAGCCAATTACTTTAGTGACTACTTTTAAATTATCTGTATTAATAACATCGAATTCTCCAAATACTATTTTGTATAAATCATTCGGATCTTGATTTCTCATAAGAATATCATTTTCCCAAATTTTATTTCCGCTACTGTCTTTTAATCCAGTATATTGACAAATTGTAGCTGGTATAATTTCATAGATATTTTGTCCAATTGTTTTAATCCACAGTCGGTAAGTTTAACGGAGCCTGAATATCGGGAAAATCCGACTGTTGCTTAAGTCTCTTGTCAGTGGGGGATACCAATCTCTCTCCGCCCGCCACTGACGCTTAGTGAATTTTAGATAATTCCTCCCCTACCTACTGATGTTGAGGAAGGGGAATCCTTATATTATTTTGTTGTCCATGGCTTCCTCCTTTCCATAAAAATAATAAGAATCAAAAATTTTCTTCTATAGAAAGTATGATATATTAATTAATACGCCCCGTTTTTCTGTGGAAAAAATTTTTAGAAAGCATTCAGCTACAGACAACGGAATGTTGAGCCTGAAGGTAACGTTTCATACAAATAAAAGAATTCCTGTTTCTTTATGACAAAACCCTCTATCCATTCGCCAGTATCCATTATTTTTGCCTTATACAAAAAATCATCAATCAGGCTATTATTCATCCTCTTTTCTCCTCTTCATCATTGTTTTTATCATTACATTCTCTATATTTGATATTATCCTTTCTTAGTTTTTCATAAAAAGAGATTGTGGATATTACCTCTGCATCATCTTAAAAACTTGTTACCGATATAGTATGAAAGTCTGTGGGTATGGATAAAATGTTATTTTCTTTTTGAAAACACATACTATAAGTGACAAATATATGCCGATGAAAGGAGGATAAAAAAATCGGTATTGTTGAAATTTTTTGATTTAATAGGAGAAAAAGAAATGGAAAGACAACAATTTTTAACAAACAGACTTAATGAGGCCGCACGAGCATATTACCAGGAAGACAGAGAAATTATGACTAACAAAGAATATGACACCTTATATGATGAACTTGCAGGATTAGAAAAGAAAAATGGAGTCGTTCTTTCTGGCAGTCCAACAATGTTTGTAGGATATACAGTTGTTAGTAATCTTGCGAAAGTAAAACATGTCTATCCAGCATTATCGTTAGATAAAACTAAGGATAGAAAAACTTTACCAGCTTGGATTGGTGAAAAAGAAGCGGTCCTATCATGGAAACTGGACGGATTGACAGTTGTGCTTACTTATGAAGATGGTTTTTTAAATCAGGCAGTTACTAGAGGAAACGGGATCGTAGGGGAAGATGTTACGCACAATGCTCGTTTTTTCCGAAATATCCCACTATGTATTAAAGATACTCGTAAAATTGTGGTACGTGGAGAAGCAGTCATTTCTTATGAGGATTTTAAAAGGATTAATGAGTCTTTACCGGCAGGAAAAGAACCATACAAGAATCCGCGAAATCTTGCAAGTGGTAGTGTGCGACAGCTTTCTTCAATGGAGGCAGCAAAACGTTGTATCCAATTTTGCCCATTTGAACTGGCAAACAGTGATGAACTTGGAATAAAAACAGTTATAGATGCATTTTCTTTCTTGAAAAATGAGGGATTTATACCTGTGCAACATTGTATTGTTCATGCAGAAGATATTGTAGCAACAATTGATAAGATTGAATCTTATGTTACAGAAAATCCATTGCCTACAGATGGCCTTGTGTTAGCATACAATGATATTCCTTATGGGCAATCACTTGGTATGACAGGGAAGTTTCCTAAACATTCCATTGCTTTTAAGTGGAAAGATGATACTGCAGAAACAACACTTCGGGATGTCGAATGGTCTGCAAGCCGTACTGGACTTATAAATCCTGTAGCAATATTTGATCCCGTAGAATTAGAAGGGACAATTGTAAAAAGGGCTTCTGTTCACAATATTAGGGTTCTTCAGAATCTGCAGTTAGGATATGAAGACATGATCACTATATATAAAAGTAATATGATCATTCCGCAAATTAATCAGAACTTAACAAAAAATGGAAAACATATAGTTATCCCTGAAACATGTCCCGTATGTGGTGAAAAGACAGAGAGGAAATGTAATGAGGATAATACATCGGAATTTTTATACTGTACTAATCCAGACTGCCCAGCAAAAAAGATTAAAAAATTCGCTCATTTTACAGATAGAGACCATATGAATATAGTAGGCTTATCTGAAGCAACTTTAGAACCTATCATTGCACATGGTTTTATTCATGAATTGTCTGACCTATTTTCTTTAAGTGCATATAAGGAAGAGATGAAATCATGGGAAGGATTTGGAGATAAAAAAGTTTCAAATATTCTCGCAGCGATTAAAGAGAAGGAAGAAATTCCATTTCAAAATCTTTTATCCTCTCTTGGAATTGTCAATGTCGGACATCATGTTGCAAAATTATTTGATACTTTTGCTAAAAAATATCCTGATATTAAAAAGACAACACTTTTCGAAAAAATATGGACAAAATCTCCAGAAAGCATAGCTTTTTCTGAAGTATCAGGAATCGGTGAAGTTATTGTAAAAAGTATTCAGGAGTATTTTGAAAACGAGAAAAATGTAACAGAATATAATAATCTTTTAAGTGTCTTAACAATTACGGATGATAATGTTGTTTTGACAGAGAATACATTTCAGTCTTCGGTAGCAGGAAAACGTTTTGTTGTTACTGGGGCAGTTACACATTTTAAGAATAGAAAACAACTGACACAAGATATTGAAGAAAAAGGTGGAAAAGTAAGTGGTTCTGTATCTAAAAACACAGATTATTTAATCAATAATGATGCTGCTTCGACATCAGGAAAGAATAAAAAAGCAAAGGAACTTGGAATACCGATTATAACAGAGGAAGAGTATTTAAAACTTTAGGCAAAATCTTCTTAAAGCCCCCAAGACAATAAGTTTTGGGGGCTTTATCTTTAACAGCCGGTATTATCGACTATTGGCTTATTTTTCTGCTAGATAAACAATTCTGCCAATTGCTTCTCTATTTGTCTTTTTATATCCATTTTTATACGGCTCATAAACCGTTCCTTTTACCTTGATTCCACGAGGATGATCATGTTTCGTAAGAATCTGTGTAATCTTGACAACTGTTAAGTCAGATAATTCTTTTGCATATGTCTGTGCTTTCTTTTCACAGATAAACGCAAATTCTCCAATATGTATGGCAGTAATTAAAGTCGTTTCTTTTGTGCGGTCCTTAAAATGGTCTTTTTCCATAAAATTTCTCCTATTTTCCTTTTCTAATGAACAATTACTGGCGTATTTACCGGGAGCATATGATAAAGGACAGAGGCCTTTGAAGTCGGCATATTGATACAGCCGTGAGAGCCATTACCATGATAAATCTCTCCGCCAAAACTTCCTCTCCAACTTGCATCATGCAATCCTACACCTGTTCCGGTATCGATTGGCATCCAGTAATTGACATGTGCATTATATTTTCTCATTGTATAATCAGTCTTCTTAAATTCTACATAATACATACCTGTTGGGGTAGAATGTCCTGTTGTCGGATCTCCGGTTACTATATCCGATGAAAATACTATTTTATTTTTTCTTATATACCATAGTTTTTGTTTAGATATATTAACATCAACATAATTTTTTCCTATACCATTGTTTGAACCAGTTACTTTTATGAAATACTTAGGTTCCCTTGTTATCATTTTGCTATTTTTTATATCTTTTATTATTTCTTTCGTTTCTGCTTCTATATCTATCTGATTTCCATAAGTCCCTCCAGATATCGTAAATTTGCCGCTGCCTGGAGAATGTATTGTTCGTTTTGCTCCTACAGTATTAAAGGCATGATAGAGTTCTTTTTCTACATAATCTTTTACCAAACTCTCATTTATCCATACGTTGAAATCTTTATCCCAACATAAGAATTCATGAATTGTATCTGCATTCAATGTTTTTTTATTCTTTGTACCGGATTTATATTGGATCGTACAGGAAAGGTAGGCATCCAAAGTTTTCTTTGCCTCTAAAAGTTGTTTTGATTTAGAATCAACTCTTGCTTGGGGATAACATTTTGATGCATCAAAATATGTTTTCTTTGCTTCTGCTGTCTTTTTTACTCCGCTGATCAGTTTCTGGAAATTTATTTTATTTCCAGATACCGCTTCTATTATTTTGTATCTTTGGGTTTTCTTATTAAATTTTAGCTTTGCATTTTCTGGTTGCCGAATATCTTCTGGATGTACAAATGTAAACGTATTTAATGAGGATTTTAATGCATCTTCATCTACTACATATTTACCAATATGAAACACCTTCTTATCCTTTAGATGAAGGAACCATGCGAATTTTTTTTGTTTTTTTAGAATATCTTTCATTTCGGATCGTACATCTGACCGTACATAAGGGACATCTTTATTCATAAGAATGCATTCGCTGTTATTTAATCTCATGATGATCTGGTAGTCTCTCATTCTTTTCTTTTCTAAGTCATTTCCTTCTTTTACCGTTTTCATTCCACATCTATTCCCATTTATGATTGTCTTAGGCAGAAAATGCACTGAAAAATATACATATCCACATAGATAGACACAAAATAGGATGATAACAGGGGTAATTCGTAAGATTTTCTTTTTCATTTTTTTCCTTATGCTTTTTTACCAGCATGTCTCCTTTCTCTTTTTCATATATAGTATGAAATAGTGAACTACTCTAACTTACACTCCGTGTAGAAGTCAGAGCTTCTTGCCTCATCGACCCCGGTTATTATCACACCCATTGGCAGTTTTCCTAAAATCTCCACAAGCGTTAAGTTTGGCGTGTTCCACCCCTACTTATATATTTGTATCTTAGGCTGTGAGCAGTCTAAGACCTTCTTTTTTGATATTCTTTGCTGCATTTATATCTCTATCGATATGGGTCTTTCCACAGTTTGGGCAATTCCAGTGTCTGATAGACAGATTTTTTACCAGCGGGTTCTTAAAACCGCAATGGCTGCATAACTGACTGGATGGAAAGAACCGGCCGACTTTTATCAGCTGACCGCCCCCTATCTCTTAGCTTATAATCAAGCATGGTTAAGAACATTCCGTATCCGTTATCCAGAGTAGCTTTTCCATTCCCGAATCCCCGGTTTGCCATTGTTTTCATGTTAAGGTCTTCCACGCAGACAAAAGAATACAGATTGGTTATCTCCGTAGACTTCTTCTGCAGGAAATCCTTCCTTTGGTTTGCGATGTGTCTGTGAATCCGGGCAACTCGTTTTTGCTGTTTATTATAATTCTTACTGCCGATGGTCTTATGTCTTAGCTTCCGCTGTGCTTTTGCAAGTTTGTCTGCAGACTGTCGGAAATAATGCGGCATACCGCAGATATCTCCTTCACTGGAAATATATAACCCATCTGATTTATAATCCAGCCCGATGGTTGTTGCTTCCGTAACAGCTGCCGGGGAAATGGATTCCTCATATGCAAACAGGATGGACACTTGATAGGTGTCATCCCTGTTCTGCGTTACCGTTGCAGATTTAAGCTTACAATTTTCCTTCGGTCTGCGGTGTATCTTTGCTCTTACCCAGCCGAGCTTTGGCAGTTTAATAGAGTTATCACCGATTTCGATATTCCCGTTTGTGATATTTGTTGTATAGGATTTTTTCGCTTTGTGCTTACTCTTATACTTGGGAAACCTGCTGAGGTGTTTAAAAAAGCGGTCATATCCATCTGCCAGATGGTAGATGGCATTGGTTAAGGCAAATTTGTCCACTTCTTTCAAGAAAGGATGCTCCTTTTTTAAATGCTGGTTACAGTATGTATTTGCCTTTGTTTTAGATAAATGCTTCTCTCTCTTCTCATGGCGTTCCTTCTGCACGGTCAGCATCTGGTTATACACAAAACGACAGCAGCCAAATGTCTTCTGGCACTGAATATTCTGTTTTTCGTTTGGGTATATCGCATATACCAAAGCTTTGTTTGCCATTGGTCTGCCTCCTTTGATAATAATTCCTGCTAAGAATACTTATAGTGGTGCTAACCCCTACCTACTTCGTTGAGGAAGGGGAATGCGCACCTCAATATTGATAAAAAACTCACAAATCAATTGTATACTTTAATCCACGCATCCACGAGGGATGCGATCAATCAGTTAAGATAGCAGCAGCCGGGTTGATGTTTTAATCCACGCACTCTTTATAAGTGCGACAGCAAAATAGCATAAATAACCATCTCGCTGCTTCATCAAAGAAATATCATCTTCTATCTATAGTATGTCAGAATTTGAAATCCCTCGATTTTTCCGTAGAACTTTTTACGATTTTTTGCAAAAAAGCACGTATATTCAACAGAAAATCTTTTTTATAAGATTTGTCCGACTTTTTAAGAAAGTTAGAAATAATTATACAGAAAAATGTGGCGCACCGGTATTCTGTCATACTATATACGAATGGAAAATATTTTTAGAAAGGAAGTTAAAACAATCATGAGTGGAATAACAAGTATTGTAGTTGGTATCTTAATGTTCTTTATATTTGGAGTAGGTTATATCGTTGGCAAATGCGTTGCTTATGATGAAAAAAATAATTAAAGAACAGGAGGAATACTATGCAAATCCTTGATGCAGCAAAGTATATTATTCATCTCTCCTACTCAGTTAAAAGTCGCTCTCTTACACTTAGTAAATTGCAAGCTATTTTATATCTGGCACAAGGGTGGAGTTATGTCTGGGATAATACTCTACTGTTTGAGGATGATTTCATTGCAAGAGATTCAGTATCAGGAGTAATGAATGAAACTATATCGCAATATTTTAACAAAAAATCTTTTTATAAAACCTGTCAAAACAAATCTTGTTTTAGAGGGCTGATTGAGATACCAGAAACATATGGATGTATTCCTGTTGCTATGACAGAAGATGAAAAAGAAACGCTGAAGATAGTATGGATAACATATTCTGATAAAAATGTATTTCAGTTGGGAGATATGATTAAGAAACAAGAAATTTGGAAAGATGGAGAAACGTTAAACAAGGAGAAAATAGGAGAATATTTTAAGAAAAATTATTGTTATTAATAAGGAGAAAAATATGCGCAATAATTTAAAAGTTATTATTATGCAGGGGCAATCTTGTTTGGGGAAATCTACTCTATGTAGAAAATTATCTGGAATCATTTCTGACTGCACATATCTGTGTGTAGACAAATATAAAGAAAAAAACTGGGATTACTACGGGTTCGATTCTGTGGAGGAGCGGCAGGAATTATCAGATTTCTCCAAAATGGAATTTCTCTTGGATTTAAAAAAACATATAAAAGAGGCTGTTTCCGGATCAACCATAATCGTTGATTATTCCTTCCATAATACTTTTTGGGATAGCCTTATGAGAATCATTTCTGATAAGCCTAATATTGAGATTATCACCATATTTCTTCATCCTGCCAACGAGAAAGAGTGGGAAAAGGCATGGAGAGAAAGAAGTGTAGATTTTTCCATTCGACATCCAGGACATGGAGCAACACAGTATTCAGATGGGAAAGGAGAAGGATATGTTACGGATTTTAATGAAATAAAAGTGGATGGACTACCTGTTGCTGGAAGAGTTAAAAAAATAGTGATAGACTATCATCCAAACTATTCAATGCATTGTTCATTAATGGAAATTATTCAATTCATAGAAGAACACAACTAATATACCTTATATATAAACACCCCTACGTTAGCGATGTAGAGGTGTTTATGAAATAGATAAAAAATTAAATCATTTCCATGTTTGTCCTTTTTTTATTCCTTTTCGTATCCTGTATAATTTCATTTAATTCCTCTTTTTTACAACTCTTTTTAATTTCTTCTATTTCCGAAAGAGAATCTTGAATATCTTTTGTTCTTATTCCTATTTTATTTCTTATATTATTTCTTTGTATATCGTTTTGCTCTTGAAGTCCTTTTTTCTTCCCGCAAATGCGAATTTCCATATTTCCTATAAATGACCAGCTTCGTGAATTTATTTGTTTTATCATTTCTTCTCTACTCCTCCCTTTGGCAATCATTTATTAATCTTGTAATATTCTTTTGCCTCAATTATCTTAAACATATAGTCTTCATAGATGTGCTTTTTTCTTAATGTTTCTTTTATATGTACAATGTAAGTCTTATTGCACTTATGAGTACGAAGATATTTTTCTAATTCATTTTTTTTGATTAATGCAGCCATGTTACTTCTCCTATTCTATTCTTTACTATTAGTATGATTGTTTTGGTATTCTTTATTTTTTTCTGCAGAAATGGAAATAATATTTTAGTCAGTATTCTGAATAGATATACAAGGATTTTGTGAGGAATTAATATAGGAAAGCATCTTGTAGGATGAAATCGTTGTTATAAATATATATATCTCTCTATGTGACCGCATTTTAACCGGGAATGGGATAAAAGGAGATAAATAATAGGTTATTATAGGGATAAGGTAGGTTCAGATCAGGTTGTTACAGGTTCAATATAGGAATTTTTTAACAGAAAATCTTTTTATAAAATCTGTCCGGCGTTCTAAAGAGGTTAGATAATTTAGTCAGTATACTGTAAACTTGTTTTAGAATGAATTTTCTCTTATTTTAGTCAGAATACTGGATAATAATATTTTTCCCGCGTTATAGAGAATTTTATTGAACATGGTCAGGGTGATTAAGGTAGGCTGGGGAGGTTTCCCGATACGGAAAACCATAGCTCGGGTAGGTATTTAGTGTAAAATCAATATGTTTTTATAGGAATATGATAGGAATCCTATAAGGTCCAATATATATCCTCTAAAGAGGGTAGGTTTCCAAATACCTTCACTTTTATTTGTTTTTAGTCAGATATCTGGTGTTAAAATACATAATCTTTCATACTAAGAATAAAGAGATAAGGAGTAGTCGCAGATTATGATAAATTATTTAATTGATTCGGAAAATATGGGAACAAAATGGATATCATATTTAGACGAAAATATAGAGGAACTAGATAAAGCATTTTTGTTTTACACCGATGCAAGTAAATCCATTTCTTGTAAAGAACTCAGTGTATTATTCAGTTTTATCCATCAACTCGAAACAATACATTGTCAAAATGGTACAGCAAATGCCCTCGATTTTCAATTAGTCTCTTATTTAGGATATTTAATACGAATGGATACAAAATCAACTTATTGTATTTTATCAAAAGATAAGGGGTATGATGCAGTAGTTCATTTTTGGAAAGAAAAGGGAATTCACATTTATAGAATTGAAGAATCTGTAGAAAAATTAAAATTATTTTCAATTGCATCTGTTTCTTTGAAATCAGAAAATAAAAAAAAGCTTCCACCTTTGGGATGCATACTTTCTCTAAAGGCAAAAGATCCTACTTTAAAAGAAATTACATCTATTATTAAAAATTGTTCTTCATGTTTTGACGTACAAAGGAAGCTTGGTTTTTCACTCGGAGAAAAACAAGGAATGAAGTATTATATGTTAATGGAAAAACATCTAAAAAAATATTATGGAGAAACTTAAAAAAGAGCCAGTATTCTATTTCTGGCTCTTAAAAACATTACTGTTGCTGCAGTCTATTCTGAATTCCCATCATAATATCTTTGAGGAGTTCTGTGTCATTTTCCTGCTTAATTAATTTGCTAAGAAGTTCTGCTCTTTTTTCTTTATCGGAATTTTTTGTCAATACCGTCAAAATATAATCAACATATGAAAGGGTAGGCTTGAATACTCGGGCATAATTCTTTGTCCTCTTTTCAAATCCCGCTACCTCAATTAATTCCTTATCCAAAAGAGAATTTAAAAGCAAGTGAACGGAAGAATTTTTCCATGTTTTATCGGAAGAAGATAAGATTATATCGTGAGAGGATAATGGAACATCTGACTTCCATAAGACCTCCATAATTTGTTTTTCACTATTTGTCAATCTTTTTGTATTCATTTGTTTTCTCCTTTTTATGCTGTTAATTCTTCTATTGTTTCGCACATTCTTAAAATAGCAGTTTTCACTATACTATCTTCTTTAAGTTGTGACAAATCATTACATAATGCTCTTTCCGCTTCTTCTCTGTTTTCCTCATCATCGTATCCATCGGAAAGACAATCAACTATTTTCTTTGCTAATTTTGAATTATTCATGATTTTTTTCTCCTCATTCATCATTTTTTTGTTTTAATCCACAGCCGGTTTCCTTTATGTGGAGGCTGAATGCCAATATTTCTTCCGGCGGTGTTTTACTTCATGTTAGTGGGGGTTACTGTTTCCTTCGCCCTCCACTGACGTTACATTAATTTTACAATTCATCCCACTGCCTAAAGAGATAGGAAAATTCTTACTTTTTATAAACCCTGCCCTCCTTTCCTATATAGTATATCAAAAATCTCGTGTATTCGATTTTTCTGTATAATTTTTTATCTAACCTCTTTAGAGCATCTTTTGTTAAATTTTGAATGCAGCAATATCTTTCTTACTCTCCTCTCATCGCTCAAATTCATTCATTATTAATATGATATATTGCGAAAGTAAACAAAAAATTGAAATTTATAACAGAAAAATAAAAGCAAAAATTCCTCACCGACATGAAGTGAAGCACCACTATGGTGCATTTATCGGTCAGTAGAATAAGAATACCAGCATTCAGCTCCGTATAGATATGCTATGACAAAATGCCATATTCTGATTGTAATCTTAAAAAAATGTGATATAATACCTATGATGCAAAGTATAAAAAGGATGTAATCTAGATAGTAGCAAGGGTTTAGATTACATCCTTTTTTGTTGTTAGTTAGGCATTTGACTTTTTTTCGGTGTTAATATTACCAATATATTGTTTAGTATAATAAGCATAAATGATATATCTAAAAAAAATATAGCAAATATAATACAAAGAATTATGTTTATTATACACATACTCTTAAAATATTTTGGTTTTTCCAAACAAATATATAAAGTTAAAATACACAAGACCGAATTGTCAAGCATTGCCAAATCATTACCATTATTCATTTTTAATTACTTTTTAGCCTTTCAAAATCTGGTATCCAATTTTCTGGAACTTTGTTTAATTTCTCTTTTGGAATACAATCATTAAGAGCAGAGCAATCAGCTGTTGCCATGTCAATTAACCAGAAGTCATCTCCATTTTGCATGATATCAAGCGACCATTGTCCGGTAAGATTAATATTCGGAATCATCTCATTTACTTTATTGACTATTAATTCTTTGTTTTTATTATAACGACTCATTAATTTTCTTTCATGCATCTGATAGATAATGTAGTCATGTTTCATATCTGCAGTATCAGCATCCGAACCTGCAGTAAATCTCTTTTTCATCACATCCGATCTCCAATATGGGGTGATACCTAAAACTTCATCACTATCACAGTCAATGAATACACGATATTCTGTATGAAGCGGCATACCATGATAAATACAAGGATTGTTTTCTTTATCTTCAATATATTCTCGGACACACCATTCATTAGTAGTTGATACTCCGTAAATACATGGACTTGATAAAGGTGATGCCATTTGTAATGCCTGAAAATGAATAAATAACAAATAAGAACCCAATTCTCTAACTTCTTTTGAAGTAGTTACTTTTGCATTTCTAAAATCAAACTTGCTTGAATATGTTCCAGTTTTGATAAAATATGTTTTATTTTCATCTAACTCAAAGGCCTCGTAAGCCCATCTGTTTACAATATCAATTGTTGTTGGGGTAAGCCCCATATAATCACACCGAGTAAGCTGCAATAAAGTAAGCGGCACTTTCACAATTTTTGTAGCAGGTATTTGAAAGAAATTTTGTTTTTCAGATGCTTTCTTTAATGTTGGAAACCAATATCCGATTGAATTCCGATTCATACCGATTGTTTCATATATAATTGGATCAAGATCGAGAATATCAAGGCCTTGTCGGAATAAATGATAGACCTCTTTATTTCCTGTTCTTTGATATGTCCTAAGTATATCAAATAAGACAAGATATCCTGGTGTATTAATATCTGTCTTCATTAAATGTCCAGTAAGTTGTGGGCGAATATTTTCAGGTATAGATTTGATATCTTCTAGTGTCACATAATCATTGTTGTTTGTAGAAATACATCTGATACCAGTCTGACAAAGAAGTTCATTAACAATACGTAATGTTAACATTTCTACCTTTTTATTAGTCTCCTTTAAATTTTTCGTCTGAACAGCTTGTCTGGAATTCATATCAAAGAGATTATCCGATTCCTTTTGTTCTATGTCGGAAGCCTTCATATATGCGTTTTCAAATGCTTCCAATGCCTCTGGTGTTGTCTTTAACATTTTTGCAATCTCATCTTTCGAAAACTTTTCATTGATTTTTCCTGTAAAAATTGACGATAATAAATTCATAATTTTTCCTTTCTTTGTTTTAATCTACAGTCAAAAATAACGACTGATATATATCCTATTTCCACACCTTATTTGCCTCTGTTTCTTTTCCTCTTTCCATATAATAATCATACAAAAATTCTTTCTGTGCCTTCGTATACTCTTTAACAGGATTTTTTGTAGAAAAAGCAATTCCCTGACTAGGATTATGTAAAAGCACCCAGCCTCTTTCTACCAGATAATCTCCAGCTCCAATCAAACCTGTATGACTCTTCATCTGTATATCAATAGTATCGTTTTCCCTTGTATCTGGAAAATTCTTCTCAATATACGATTGAGCCCACTCTTGATGTTCGCCCCACTCCACTGCATAAAAAGTTCCATTTGGGGCTAACCATCCGTAATCTTCTGTCGCATAGGTGTTCTCATCCATCATACGCTCAATAAAACTATCAACCTGAGCTTTCTGCTTATCTTCATTCGTCTCAATTCCAAGAATTTTTCGGATTTCTCGCTGTTCTCCATCAGAAATATACTCCATCGCTACATTCCACTGTTCCTCCATCTTCTCTAGCTTTTTCTCTGCTTGTTTTCTTTTCTCAATTTCCTTCCATATATTTTGGCATGATGGAAGTTTCTGTTCTTCTCCCGGTCCATATATTTCAAGGTGATATGAACCATCCGCTGTATTTCCTTTCAAGGCAGCACGTCCAAGAAGGACATCTTCTGCATATCTTCTGCTTTGCACTTCTGAAATATCTGGACTGCTCATAATGTCCATTAGCATCTCAAGAACTTCGTCATAGCTTTTCTTTCCGCTATAAAACCATTCCCGTGTAAGCTTTGTAATAAATTCACCTTGAATATTAAATGAGAGTTTCTTTGGTCCTATTTCATTACTCATTTTAGTTCTCCTTCCTGTACCTATTTTCTTCAGTTATTGTAAAACAATGATAAAATGATTTCTGTCTCCTTTCGTCATCATATTTGTTCGCATAAATAGTATGAAGTTTTGGAGAAAAAACAAAAAACTCCCAGATATTTTCTGAGAGTTTTTTCATCACATTTCAGATGTTTTGTTTCATGTGTCGGCTGGATAAAAAATCTTTAGATTGAGTATCCATATCTAATCCCTTTCCAAAAAGAAGACAAATCCATCTTTGTATGTAATTCGAAAGTGATAATTTTCTTCTAACCATTCATTGAATCCGTCATCAAAATAACTCTTTTCCTGTATTATTTCCGGATGAATATTTTTCAATAACTCTGCAAAACATCCAGTTAAACCAAAATTAGACTCAGCAATGATAACTGGAGTACCATAGCTTAATGGAGATGGTACAGCCATAAATTGAACTTTGTTTATATTTGGGTTTGTGCTCACACATTTTTGAGCAACAATTGCCGTTTTATTGCAGCACCCGCTCATAAACATGTTATAGAATTGTTCAGCATTCTTTTTTCTTTCCTTCTTTGTTATACGCATATCTTTTATCCTCTCATTCTGGTAAAAATTTTATTTTATATGGTTCTCCTAAAACTCTTATTATTACTTGATGTATGATTTCCTTAACAGAAGATTTTGTTTATATATATTACTCATCTGAAAAAGAAATCTGTTTGAAAAACTATTCTCCTATACAGGCTGTAAATATACATATGCAACATAATAGCGAGTACTGTATGATATGCGACACCCTATTTCCTGAAAACACTCTTCCAAATAATAATCGCTATCATTCAATCCCAAAGGAAGTTTTTCTTTTGTTAACAAGATTGTTTTAATCCACAGCCGGTATCCTTTATGCAGAGGCTGAATGCCGGTATTTCTTCCGGCAGGGATTAACTTCATGTCAGTGGGGGGATACCGTTTCTCCGCCACCCACTGACGTTACACGAATTTTACAATTCATCCCGTAGTCTAAAGAGGTAGGGGAATTCTTATTTTTTTGTTAAAAGCAATTTAGTATAAAATACGTCTCTGGGCTATTTTCCTTTAATTTTTCCCATGCAATCTTGCATTGCCTGCAATGGAAATTCTTTATTTTGTCGATGATCACATCTTCAGTGTCATATATGGATGCCACAGCTGGACAAAGTGCAGATTCGCCTAACTTAATAGAGCCGTCTGGAGCGATAACCGGAACACACATTTTCCCTTTCATGAGCATTGTCATTACCATTTTAGAGATTCCCATGTCTTGTTTTATCATTAATATAGGATTTATACATTTGGGTCCAACTGTATACCAGTTCTTTTCCGAGTAATTATGTAAAGCTCGGCCTTGTGGATATAAACATTTGTTTTTATCTTTTGGGTCACCTGGCACTCCTTCTATCACAGAAGCGATTTTACTAAGCCAATATCGCTCCTTTTCTGTTAATTTATCTGGATAAAACCTAGAGTCATCCGTTACTTGAATATAAATGTATTTTTTTCCATATCTTTTGATAAGATTATATATATAATCATAAATTTTCTTATTTCTGACAAGTTCTCGCCCATTTGTTATTAAGGCTAAAGGGAATCGAAAAGATTCTTTCATCCATTCTGTTTCAATAATTTCAAGTATTTTTAAAATATCTGGATGTTCAAAGATTTCTCCTCCCGAGAAATACCATGTGGGAATTTGATATTTTTTAAGAAAATCAAGCGAATCCTTTAACACTTGGATGGACATATTTTTCCCTTCAGGTTTACAGTCTGACATACAATGACTGCATCCCATTTTGCATGAATATGTAAGATCAATTATCATAGTTATTCCTCCTGTTAACTTTGTTTTAGTCCCTAGTCGATATAAAAAATAACAACTTTTGAAACGTGATGATGTAATGTTATCCTCCTTTCTTCATCGAATTTGTTTCGATAATAGAATGATAGTTTTGAAGAAGAATAAAAAGCCATTGTTTATGAAACAATGGCTTCTCTATTACATCAAAATTGTTTTTTTTATTGGACTAAAATTAGAAAGTAAAATCACTTATTAATATTTTCAGAAAGTTGTTTCCATGCCATTTGAAATCCTGCGGCCCATAGATAAATTCGATCTGAAATCCTGCGACCGAGTGTACTGAATCCAGAATCCCACCAATCAGAATAATATTTTGTATAAATATCAATTAAATCTGGATAAGAAGCCATACCTTTTTCAATATATTCAGCCATAGATAATATTTCTTCGATATCCTCATCGATTTCTTCTTCCGAAAAATCAGTATCATTCAGTAAATCATTTTTAAGTACAAAAAGATCATCTTTGATATCTTTATAGCGGTATGTATAAGATTCAGTCCAACAATTAATCTTTTCTTTAAAATACCCTATATTATTTAAAAACTTGCAAAGATTGTCTGGCGTTAAGTGGTTATACCAGCTCGCGATACAATATCCTACGTCACCTGTTACTATGAAATTACCTTTTTCTATATCCAAAGTATAACGTATCGAATATTCACCGGAACCATTTTTATTTTTCCAATCAATGACCAGAAAATTTTTATCATCCACCAGTTTTTTTGCTTGAAAGTCTTTAAATATCCTTTTACACATTGCTAATTTATTCTTTTGCATTTACTATCCTCCTAATCATATATTAATTGTAAAATAACGAAATTTTCAGGATGAGAAAGAGCCTCTTTTTTTATTACCTCTGGCATCATTACTGTCCAGTTTCCATTCTCATCATATACGGCGCAATCTGTACCATATCCCAAAATATCATCCATACTCCTTAACGAGGACCACAAATCCCAAGAATATGATGAACGTTCTTTGTTGTGAAAAGAACAATTAAAATATTCAGATAAGTTTTTGTAACCACAATCAGACGCTTTCTCTTCTAAAACTTCAAGGGATTTTACAACTTTTTGTTCAATATCTTCATTCCATTTTTGAGCAGCAGATATAATTTTATCAGGACTTTTCATTCCATGAATTGTATTTTTTGAACATGATGGATAATTTTTTACAATTTCTATTTCCCCTTTAAACGCTGTAGTAAAGGATTTTTTGATCTGTTCATAAAAATCAGTGATATTGATTTGTTCAGGTTTATAATAAGCAAATACTTTCATTGCTACTCCCATTTTTTTCCTCCTATTAATAAATATTTCTAATTAGATTACTTGCTGCTGTAAAATGTTGTATTGTTTTTTATAGATACCATCGCAACGTAAATCGCTAGATATGTTTCTAGCCATGCCAAACGGTGTTTGTTGACAGGAATAACCTATATATGTTTCGGGTAAAAGATCGAATAAAACACATGGATGTTGTCCATAGCTAGTAGCCTTAAAATTTCCAAACGCACAAAAATGCTTTCCATCTGTTTTTCTTTCTAATAAATAACAATATCTTCTTTTTGTTTTTCTTTTCATAAAATATTCCTTCTTTTCTTTTTTAATCTATAGTTACCACAAAATAGCAACTGTCTTATCGTTCTGTGAAACAATGATGTAATATTATCCTCCTTCCTTCATTAGATTCGCTTCAACAATAGAATGATAGTTTCAAAAATATAACAAAAAAGAAATTTCTTCAAAAACGATGATTAGAAAAAGCCCCGATTTATATCGAGGCTTACTAAAATATATACCATAATTACCTTTATAAATTTAATTTGTTTTAATCCACAGTCGGTAAGTTTAACGGAGCCTGAATATCGGGAAAATCCGACTGTTGCTTAAGTCTCTTGTCAGTGGGGGATACCAATCTCTCTCCGCCCACCACTGACGCTTAGTGAATTTTAGATAATTCCTCCCCTACCTACTGATGTTGAGGAAGGGGAATCCTTATATTATTTTGATGAAAGCTGGACTAGAAGTTTTGTGTCTTTATCACATACTTCTTGTTCCATAACCTGCAATATCATCTTTTCTATAATATCTACTCTTTCTTCCCTGTCCATTTCCTCATCAATTCGATTATAAACTCCGCAACCGCCACCATAATAGTCAGCAAACAGTTCAATACAAGAACTATTAAACCCAGTATTAATATTTTTTATGCCATACCAACTGGATATTTGAGGTTCTGCATCATCTAAAACCGTAAAATCATACTCTGTAATATACTTTTTACATATTGAATCAACAATATACCCTGCTAACTTTGATACAGTAAATGTAAAAGTTGCTTCCGTTATATATGTTTCAAATGCAGCTAACAACTCATCTAATTTTTCTTTTTTCCACTTAGATTCATCCAAAACTGTCTGAATGCTGACAGATCCTCTTATCGGAATCCGTTTCTCTGCATCTTTATCAATGTCAAAAGCATAACAAATCTTACTTACAACTTTTTTAAAACTTTGGAAAGAGCCATCATATACTACATAAAACCCAAAATCACTGTTGAATGGAGTGCGGCTATTAATGTAAATATTATATTTCCCTTTTTCACTTGTTGGTTCAACACAATTGAAACCAGTTTTATCCAAAATATTCATAATATCTTTTTGTAAATGCATTTTTTCTCCTTTCATCAATAAGTGAATCTTATATTAGTTTCTGTCTCGATTTCTACATCTGCTCCATATTCATGGATGATGTAGTCTCTGGCAGTTTCTAACGATTCATGCTGTTTAAAATAGCCGTCCTCTTCTTTTGTAAAAAACTGTGTTCCTGCATAATTTACAACGATACGCAAAATCGCTTTTTTTCTCAGTAGATACTGAACGATTGAGCCCTTCCAAAGCATCTGCTAACTTCTCAATTTGTTCTTCCTTCCACTTTGCATCTTCCACCAAGGCTTCAATGCTGCTAGGACAGCCGTTTTCTCCGCGGCATGGTATCCAGATTTCTACTTCCTCATCTACGTCAAAAATATTTGCTCGATTTCTAACTGCTTCAATAAAACTTTCTTTAGAACCGTCAAACCAAATTGTTTCATTCCAGTCCTCTCCGAGAGGAGTTCCCTGAAAAATTTCTACATAATATTCTCCGCTTTGTTTGGAGATTTTTCCATTGCAAGAAAAACCTTCATTTTCTATTATGTTTACAATTTCTTCTGGTAAAATCTTATTACTACTCATAATCTTTCTCCCTGTGTATTTTTAATCCTATCTGTACTCTTTTTCTATTCTTTCCATCATTATCGTCTTTCTTTCTCCGGCGGATTCCGCCGCCGGGCGGTAATAATATTTACATCTCCTTGCAATGACAGGTTACCCAGCAATTTTGTTGTCCGCAAGGTAATTTGTCATGTGGAAAATCGCCTCTGTTTTCCGGGCAATTTTCACAATTATATTCATTTTTATAATCGTACATAAACTCTATGTACTTGTTTCTTTCTTCTGCTGTCATATTTTCCTTCTTTCTCCGGCGGATTCCGTCGCCGGGCGGGTATTTATTATAAAACTTTTTATAGAGATCACAGTGTCGATTTGATGAATGGTTGATTGTTTTAATCCCCAGTTCAGGATGGTCTGCATATAGATTAACGACTGTAAGCACTGATTCTTTGTCATCATCATTTTCAAAGATATCATTACCACTGGTATATTCAGCAAACTATTCATATAATGTCATTTTAAAATCTCCTTTTTTGTTATAAATCGGATGTTTTTAATAATCACACTCATCGTCCACTTTCCACCATCGGATTTTGATTTCATCATCAGTAAAATAGTAAAGATATTTCGTTAAAGTATCTTGATACTCTTTTAATGTCAAGTTTTTAGTTTTTTCGTTATAATGCCAAGGCATGTCTGCCTGTAATCCTAAGTAACAAAGACCATTAGGATTGTCACAAGAAATATCGATATCATCTAACTTTCTGATTATTTCTGATAAACAAGCAAACAACCCATTACATCCATTACAAGATTCATAATTATCCAACCAATCGTGCAGATTACAACCGTTTTCCTCTTTGTTTATAAAATAATTCTCTGCGATATCTTTACAAGAAGTATCTAACAAATTTTTTAAGAATTTTTCTGCCTTATCTTCATTATACTTAGTAATACTTTCTTCACATACTCCATAAATTAACATATTATTTCCTCCGTAATTTTCTATATTATCTAAAAACTATACTTATATTATTTTGTTGAACGGTAGTCATTATTCTTCTCCTTTATTTGGCATGTAATGAGAATCGGTACCCATATATATAACCTGTATAATCTTTTTAATTCCTGGATTATCTTTTCTAAAGTCTTCATAAAAATCATGAAGTTCTCTTAAGGAGTGAACAATATTTTGTCCAGATTCACACGTAAATTCAGTTTCATCCTCATTTCCATCTGCATTGATAAATTGAATATCAAACGTAGGATAAGGATCATGAGCAGAATAAGCACACTCATATGAAATATTATCTGGATGAAATGAACTATCGTTTTCTTCTAATGAGGTTTCATCTAAAAATTTTGCAACAAAATTTTTACATTTTTCCTCATTATTTAGTAAATCTCTTTCATATAGTTCATCCGCCAAAGAAGAAATAATCCCTTTAGGAATAGTGAGGATGAGATTATCGAATTTTCCTCTCAATTCATCTTGTAATGAAAATTCTGCTTCCTGCAATGCATAAAGCTGTAACGGCCAGTCCAGATAATGCTTTATCTGTTCTAACATTTTTTTATCTTCCTTAGTTTTACAAACAACATTCTTATCCAAAAAGTTTTTCATATCTTTTTCGTTAGTATAATGAAACATAGCTATTCTCCTTTTTCTCTAAATAAAGATTCCATTTTTTTATCAGCGTTACTACTGACAATACATGCTCCCCAGCAATTTAAAACAAAAGCAATAATTAAACAAAACAACAAAATAATCATCAACCTATCTCCTTTCTGCATTATGATTCATGACAAAACAATTATGATATATGATTTATCCCTCCTTCTCATTTGCATTAATTGTTTCATGAATAGTATGAAATTTTAGGGATAAAACAGAGGAGCATGGTAACGTTTCTCCGCCCACCACTGACATAACCTAAAGAAAAAGGCCAGGGTAAATCCCCGGCCAGATGCAGAATTCATTATATACAAAGTCTCCTATTTAATCGAAAGTAAAACGAGAACAATCTGTAAGTGCATCGTTTAAAAGCTCTGTTACCATTTCTGGTGTTCGTCCTGATTTGTTAAATGCATCTAATAAATCCAAAGGAGTTTTAATCTTATCAGAGTCAATGTAATAAGAACCTATTAAATTTCTTTCTTCGTCCCCATCATAATACAGTTCTACAATATTATCATTTTGTAGATAATTACAAACATTGTCTGCTGCTTCCTCTTCACAGTGGTATGTGCATATCCCTTCACAAAAGTTCCTACAATATTCGCAACATGCAACTGCAAATCCATATTTCTCAAAGAGGTTCCCATTAGGATAATCTCCAACTACAACCTCTTCAAAAGAATCATCCATAGGGACTATACCACAAGATTTTAAAATCTCTACCGGGATATCTGTGTAGCTTTCTAAAATAATTCCCTTGTTGACCGCTTCTTTTTCAGCCTCTTGTAATGCTTTCATAGGATCTTTTCTTGAAATCATTATGCAATGTAATAATTTTTCTCTTCCATTTTTCTGTAACCGAAAAATGTATTTCTTTACGTCTTTTTCATTCATATCTTTCTCTCCTTAATAATCTACTTCTTCCGGGCACTTATTTGTTTCGCATACGACTTCATATTTTGCGTTTTCAAAGCTTTCTTTATCGCAAATTTCATATGTACAGTCAGGGTCATTTTCACAAAAAATAACAACATAATGGTCATCCGTATACGGAGTCTTTACTTTACTGCCTAATCCATATACATAATAGTCTTTCATACGGTTATACTCTGTTTCAGATATAAAATGACTTTTACATCTTCCGCATTTGCAATAAAATGAATAATTTTTTTTAAATATTCCTTTTCTACAAGCAAAATCATCAAATTTTTCACGTTCTTTTCCATAAAGATTTGCTGCCTTATAAAAAGCATTCATGACAAAAAAACCCTTTTTATTCCATGACTTTCCCAATAAAGTATCTATTTTTTTTATTTTTGCTTTCGTCAAAAAATCAATGTCGTTTAGTTCTGGAAAATATATTGCTTTTTTTAATTCCGGGTGTTCTTCTAGCCGCTTTTCTTCATATATTTTCTTTATATCATCTGACAAATAATCTCCTGCAACCAAATATAGTTTTTTAATTTCTGAATAATTTAAAGAACGGACATCATCAACATTAAGTTGATTACAATATTCTTTTAATTTTTTATTCAAGAAATTAATTTCTTTCTGTCTATCCTCAATAGTTTCTCCTATGGTCAAAATACAACCAATATCCATTTATATTCCTCCTCATTATGAAATACTATCATTATGGGTTGTTCGTTCCTCTCTATTTAATTTTCTTAAATTTTTATTAATAATCCCAATATTCCGCTGCAATTCTCTGGAAAGTCTTTTTTGAGATAGGTTTCTTTTTATATCTTGTAGGTTTTTTTTATATTTCATAATTTCTCCTTAATATTTTCTTGCTTTTTATTTTATGGATAATTTTGCAGAGTTTGTAATTACAATTAGAAATATTATGCATAACAAGCATAACTGTAGTTGCCGATCCGCTCATCCCACGGAAATTTTTCTGGAAGATAACTTTCTAATTTCCCTTTAAATTCTTTTAAAATATCTTCATAATCATGATATTTTGGGTGACGGATGAACTCCAAGGTATCTGGCTGATAATCTGAGAAAACAACATATTGGTCTTTTCCTCGGAGATCTACACAATAACCTGCTGGGTCATCTTCTTTATTCAGACGCAGCAGCCGCATTCCATCTGCATAATCTGTACTAATCTCAACTATATGAAAGATTCCATTTTCATTACTTCTTTTAAAAGCATACTCTTTTATTCCTACCTCTTCTTGTTCTTTTTCTGTCAAATCTGGATGCTTTGTAAAATAAGACGTTAAAAAATTCTTGAATTCTTCGACAGATAAAACACATCCAATTCCATGATATCCTGCATAATATTGACTCATAATCTATTCCTCCCTAATTTCTAATAAATAATTTCGCACTTATCTTCTGGATACACAACACCTAAAGATGAACCACAATCCCATCTAACATGGATAGTGCCTATATCATCTACTCCTGTCACAGTTCCTTCTGAACCGATAGGCAGATATTCCCCATCCATTCTGATTAGTCGTACACGGCTTCCAATAGGAAATTGTCTCCTTATTTCATAAGCCTTCTGCATTAATGTGTTTAAGTCTAAATCCATCTGCATCATATAATTCCTCCTTTTCATCTGTAGATTAATGATTACATAAATATAATGATAGAATGTAAATACAAATAACTAAAAAGAGAGGGCAGTATAAGATATGAGAATAAATTTTTGTAAAAGAAAACTGCCAGGTATTTAAACCTGACAGTTTATATGTCATTGTTTCGCAAAATTTTTAACTAATAATTTGTTTTAATACAACTTTTTCTCATTGTTATTTAGGAAAGCTTCAATGATTTCTTTCCCATAGCACTCCAAATATGCATCAGACCTCAATTCTGCTACACAAATACCTTCTTTTGTTTTTATCACAAAATACGATGAACTTTGACATGGTTTTCATATAGAAAATAAATATTTTCTTGAGGAATATCTATTTTTGTAACAAGCTTATTACATGTTGTAATAATAAGCTGTCCATTAAGATTCTCCCTTAAAAATATAATCAGTTTTTTTACAAAATCATCACAAAGAGCAATATCAAATGCATCAATAATGACAACTGCCCCTTTTTGAAGATTCAATATAAATGGTAGTAATTGAATCATAAATTGAATACCTGTAGACTCTAATGAAAATGGAAGTTCTCTGTTCACTTCATTAATCCGTCTACATACCATCAATTTATAACGAATAAACATACCTGCAACACTTTTTTCGTAATATACTTTCTGAATATCCGTGTCTATGTTCTTTAGAAATACATTTAATATATTTTCGGTTCTGTTTAGTATATTTTCTTTATAAACAGATATATTTCCTTCTTCCAGCTCGCTTAATACTTCTGGAGGAAGACCAAGCATATTTTGTTGGTGTTTTCCTCTACTCGTCTTACACGAAATATTTAAAAGAAAATTAAGAACAGTCTTAAAATTTTCACTAAGCTGATTCTTTATATATGTATCTGCTTTATCTTTAATTTCATGTAGAAGGATTGCAAGCAAAGAATGCTTTCCCCAGTATTTATTACATGCTTCTTGCAGACTTTGATAAGCGGTCTTTTCGAGGAAGATTTTAGGATTTATTATGGTATTTGTAGGAGTAATACTAAAATAAGTTCCTAGATTTTTTGATAGAACAAATTCTAAATGCTCATATATAATCTGAGTATTATCAGTTTCTAAAATGTAACGACCACTTTTCTGACGACCACTGGTATCTTTTAGTCTGAATCGAAATTCTAAATACATAGATTCCTCGCTACCTATTTTTTTATTTTCCTGAATCAAGGTTTTGATATCTTTATATCCAGAATTTAAAAGACAAGAAATTCGTTCATTATCAATCCGTTCTGACCTTGTTAGAATAGGCTGCATAATATCATGGATATCCATTGTTCTAAATGATTTAGAAAGTACAAAGAAAGAGGATACCAAATTAGTTTTTCCTACCCCGTTCTCTCCGAAAATTACTGCTAAATTCTTAGGTTCTCCAGTTTCATCCAATAAATTAAATTCAACATCTTTAAAAGACCTATAATTTTTTAAATTTACATATTCTATCATATTCCTTACCTACAGAATTTAAAGAAGATTACTGACAGCAATCTTCTTTAAATACTTAAATTATTAATTTTATGAACGCGAACTCTCTCTTCCTAAATCGAAGATTATAGACGAGATACGCACTTATTGACAACATTGCATATTTTCATCAGAGTCCCAAGATATTTTTTGGCGAAAATTTAGAAAATTCTTGGAGCATAGATTTAGAGATGCATTTACCAATTTTCTTTTTATACGCTTCTAATTTATCAAAGGATTTGGTAATGACTGCTTTATCCTCCTCTCTAATATCTACAAATAAAGCATTGGCATCTAAACATTTTACGACAATATTTGTATTCATAAATCGAATTTTGTTCTCGAAAACCGGTTTTAATTCAGGATCTTCCTGCTCATCACGCATATAATGCATAGCTATATGGTTTTTTATGCAAAATTCATCAATTTCTTTAACACTAATTTTTTTGCAATTCTTTTTATCAGCAACTGCGTCAAATATTTTTTCATCCACATCTATCAGGGCATTCTGTTTTTTATCATAGACATAAATTCCTGTCAAATTTACATCCCAATACTCTGTGTGAACGACTATAAATTTGCTGTCAACAAGGGACATATCAATGATATGATGATACTTTCCCTGCTTGCTTTTAACGATAGTTGCTGCCTTTAATAACATTAAGTCAGAAAGTGTTTCTGCGCCATTCTTAACCAGATAGTTTTTTATATCCATATTGGATATGATTCTCTTCATGTTTTCTCCAGGAGAATAAAGTTGTCTCAAATTATACGAAGACTTAGAATTGGTAGAAAAACTTGTAATTGATTCAATCTGTTCCTTATCGTTAATATATATTAAATGTGTTGAAATACTATTCTTAACAAAAAGTACATCTACATTATTAACATTAAAAACATTAATTGTTTCTCTATTTTCGAGTCCGACCGATGACATGTCAAGATTTAACAGACTACAGATTGTTTCGATAGAAGTTGCTTGAGTTTTTATAAGCTTTCCATCTACAAAAGCAAATTTATCTTTGTCTATTGTAATTTTGCAATCATAAAGCCCCGTTGCTTTTATACAACCATTTCGATCCGGAAAATAAAATTTTCCATTATGATTAGCTGCAAGTCCCCTTTTTCCTTTTACAAATAATAATTTCATAAAATTTTCCTTTCTTTGGCTTGATATTATTCAGTGTAATCCCCTTTGTAATCCGGATTAATCTCATCTTCATATACATTAATGATTTCGCCATTTTCCAGCTCAATCTCATACATACAATTAATCTCATATCGGTATTTTCCATCTATATTCTTATCTGATTCGTCAACAAGTTCCCTGTCGTACTCTTTTTCTGTAAGCTCACGGAGTATCTTGCGAACTTTAAGTCCTGTATAGATTGCCAAGTCATCACATGAACTTATAAATTTATTTCCAGCTAAATTGTCCATATATTTTTTTGTTCGATACGGTCTCATTCTGTAATATCCTCCTCTGGTTTTATATAATCTTCCATCAAATTTTCAATATTATTCCAATAGGATAAATTGCAATCGTATTCCCCATCACATGCATAACTTTCAGCAAGAATTTCTGCATCTTCCTTTGATATTTCAACTCCAATATCCTCTGCATGAGAAAGAATATCTTCTGTTACACGTTCAGCCCATACCATACGGTAAATTTTATCTTTTTCAATTTCTGAAAGTTCATTGATTTTACTTTCGAGAACGTCTGTATGCGTGAGACTCGCATTTATTTCTCTAAACATATCTACTTTTCTTTTGGCATTCTCCAGTTTGTCCATATTGTAAGCAGCAAAAATAGTTCTTGCCTTAGAAAAATCATTATCTTCAAGATAAACTTGCATATTTCCAAAAGAATTTTCTATAACAATACCGATATCTTTTTTTAATATCCGGCTTCTGTATGTATAAGGATTATCTACAAAATATGTTTTTGCCGTTTCGTTCTCTACTGGCAGTTCATACATTTGAATATCAAAGTTTCCCTTTGCAAATTTTGTTTTAAAAACATAAATTAACTTACTCATCTTATTCTCCTTTTCATGATTCATATTTACAATTTTTCTATAACAAAAGTTCCTGAAACAATGATTAAATTTTAACCTCCTATCTCATCAATGATTTGTTTCAGAAATAGTATGATTTTTCAGATAATAAAACAAAATCCAAGAGAAATCTTAATATTCTCTTGGATTTTTAAATTAGATTATATATAAAAAGACTACTCGGTGAGTAGCCTTTTTATTAGATAGAAACAACAAATCCTCTTAAATGATTTCTTCTAGCAGTTTCAATCATATTTTTCGTTCCTTTCGTTCCGCGATCAAATGCCAATAAAACATTGCCGTATTCAGCCATTTGTTGGTTTCGGATAGGCCCTGCTGCCTTCCCGTATTTTTCCCAATCTGCAGGAAACAGCTTAAAAGGAATTTGGTATAGATTTGCATATTCTTCCGCCAATGTATCAACTCCAGATGCTCCACCGGATACGATCTCATCAATGCCAAATTTACCTTGAAACATATGGATATGGCAGAAGACATTTTCTCGGTCATAATAATCTCTTGGACCTGCAATGATTAATCTGATCATGATTTCCTCCTAGTTATTAATCTGCTTTTCCAATTTTCCAGCTCAAATCAACCCAACGACTTAGCCAATGCCTGCACTTACTGCAATGACACACTTTAATGTTGCTCATGCTTTTTATGATATCTTGTTGATTTTTCCCTTCAACAATATGTTCTCCTTCTGCTCCGCAACACCAGCCATCCTCCATACGCATAAGATAATAGTCCATATCTCTATCGATCATTTCGACTTGTTTTATATGTTCTTCTGGAACTGGAATTCCACAGGAATAACCTCTTTTAAATCTTTCCGCTTTCCTTTGAACATCTTGCCATTCACAAAAATCGCAATCACAAGCTTTTATCTGTTTAATTTCTTCGATAAAATCTTGTTCCGAACAGGCATAGATAAGGTGTAGTTCTTTCTCTTTCCAACACAATCCATATCCTAAATAAGCCCAGTATCCATCCTTATCTTTATAAATTACTTGGATTTTTTCTTTATACTCATCTGGTATCTGAAGTTTAGTTTCATTTATCATCATTTTTTCTCCTATTGTCTCGCTACAAAGAAACAAATTATCGCTTAGAAACACATCTGTAAATGAATGGCATTAATATCAATGTCATGATATTATCTACCGTTCTGTCAGTAGTGTACCCGTCAATCAAGATTTCCAATATCATCCAGATAAAGCACCAGATTACCGTGATTATTAGAGTAGCAAATAGATTTTTTATAAATTTTTGTTTATCGTTCATGCCCACTCCTGTTATCTTGCTATGAAGTAGCGAACATCAGTTACCATATCTTTCGAAAGTTTCCAAAATGTCGCCTGTATATAACGTCCATTTTGACAAAATTCATTTTCAAAAGCATTTACATCAAATACTTTCTGCCAGCTTTTTAAGGTTTCAATTCCCTTTTGCTTGCCTGATAATGCTTCATACCATGCATCTTTTTCGTTCCACTCAGCCTCTGTATGACTGTCGTTATAAAAACCGCCATTTAAAACAGAATGCCAGGCGAAAAAGTCGGATAACAAAACTTGCAGATCATCAATCTCAAACTCAACACATACAGATTTTTCGCCCGGTGTACCCAGGCTGATATTTCTAAGATCCAGTTTTTTATGCTTCCAGTCTCTTGTATGCCAAGCCCAGAGCGGTAACACTAAACCTTCTGGATGAACAATATGTCGTTTATCCATCTCTTTTGCTATCCACTCATATGCTTTACGAAAATCCTTGTCGGATTTAGTCTCATCACAGATGAATTCACCTGTTTTTTCAATGATACTAATAACTTCTTGAGGCTGTACTGTCCATAATTTCATTTTTTTAATTCTCCTCACTTTTACATTTATTTTGGATAATCTTTAAACTCGTCAATAGATAAAACCATATCTCCGTAAAACTTTCCATCTGTATCATTTAACGGCTTAAATCCAATTTTCCCATAAAAATACATTAATTTGTCATACATTGCTACCAGATAAACTGCATTTTTATTTCCATCTAATTCCCAACGCTTACGGATAACTTCTGTAATTAGCTTTATTCCATAACCTTTATTCCGGAATTGAGGTTTGATATATACATCACTAAGTAAAAGTGAATCATCCGTATGTTCAGGATGTTTTTCGATAATATCACTTGTATCATCAGCGTAACCTATTGTGCAATACCCCATCAATTCATCTGTTTCATTTTTAAAAATACCCCATGCATAATCCGTGTTTTCTTCCAGCCATTGTTCAACATAAAAATCTGAGACAACATCCATGAATCTAACAGAATGTAGCTCTTTCATAGTAAGCAGTTTCACTGTGGCAGTAGATAATAAAATATTTTCATTTTGTTTCATAAAATTTCCTCCTAGATTATTTAGGACAATGACTAAGCCTTTCACTTCCTCCTTTTCGTCAATAAATTTGTCTAATAGTAATATGAGATTTTAGAGAAAAAATAAAATATTAGGTACAAAAAAGGCCACCTAACGGTAGCCTCTAAAAAAAATAGTCATATATTATTTTAATCCTCAGCCGGAATAGTTGATAAATTTACAGATAAACTTTTCGAATCCAAAAAATTCTTCTTTATTCATTTTGTATCTCCTTTATGTAGTAACTGTTTATAATGGAACGGTTAGCATAGTTCGCTGATTCCAAACCGCTTGAATTCTATGATTTTTTCGGATGAGTTTCCTCCATTTTGGCCCTTGATGATCTTGTAGAAATAACCAAATATTTTTTTCTGATTCCCATGGTTTAGGAAGAGCTTTTTCCAAACTTTCATCATTATAAATTAATTTTGATGCATCTTCATAAATACATACCTTATAATCTGCATTTTCATCTAAATTAATATCAACAACAAAAGATAATGAGTCATGTATTAAAAGAATCTCTTCCATCATCCGCTCAAGTTCTTTTTTTGAAAAACGCTCATCATCAGGATCGACAAATAACATTTCCCCATTACTTTCTTTAATAAGTTCCAATAATGGTGGATAAACATCTTTTTCGTGTATCATATGCTTACTGCTATAATGAAAATTTATTTTTGTATTATAATCTGCCGCCATATCTAATCCTTTCGTTTACATCCAATCAGCTGGTACATAAAATTCATCCTGCCATGCTTTTTTTCTTTCCAAAAATAACTTAACTAAGTCTTCTGGTGAAATATAGCAGTTTGCTTTCGCTTCCGTTTCTTCGAATCCATCTTTACTTAGTTCGAACCATGGATGATCTGCTTCTGTTCTGTCACCAAATCTGATTTCCGGCAAATTAACTTCGCTGGGGATGAAATGCTCCCCACCTTGCAAACAATCAATAATTGTATGTATCTGCTCTTCCGTAAAGGTTCCTGGTATAATTACCTCATTGTGCTTCTTATAATTTGACGCATCTCTATAGAGATAATTAATGCGCGTATTCTTGCGTCTGGTGATCATCTTCATGCAGGTACCTAAATATGAATCAAACTCCATATCTGTAAAAGCATAGAATAATTTTTTTACAGCCTCTTTATCTGCGCTGCTCTTATAAATATCAAAGATTTCGTGGGCAAGTCCCGTTTCCTGATAGTTACATTTTTCTAGTAAATCAGCAAGAATAGTATCTGAGTCGATGATACAACCTTCCGGTGTATTTTCATCTAATTTTTTAATATTTTGAATAGCACGTCCTTCCCATGACTTATCCGTTGCAGCTGTAACCTCATTATCAAAAAAAGTATATCTCTCTGGATTAACAGGAACACAAACATAAGCGCATTTATGTTTTTTATTCACTTCAACAACCCTATATTTCTGACCTGTTCTTCTACTCTTTACAACATCTCCTATTTTCATGTTTTTCTCCTTTTTATAAAAATCCTGTTTCATCAATATACTTGGATAATGACTATCTTTTCATACCTCCTATTCGTCAATAAATTTATCCAATAATAAAATGATTTTTTGGATAGAGAAATAAAAAAAAGGCCGCTCAAAGCAGCCTTTTTATAGTCATGACCTGTTTTCAATTTTCTTAATCTGTTATTTGTGATCTAATTTCTTTTACAGTTGCCAAAGGAACATCAGAAAATGTACTCACACTATATTGCAGCCTGCATATCTTCTGGTATACCAATTGCGTCATACAATGTAAGTAATTTTTGACGATCAAATTCAGAATAATTATCATCCAAAGAGTCAAAAACGATAGTAAAATCATACAATGTGATTGCCTGAGCCTGTGTAAAGCAATTCTGCTCTACGCAAAAATCCAATAAATCCTGGAAACTATCTTCCTGTATGATCTCAATCGCTTCTGAAATCTTATCTTTTGGTAATTTTTCTGTAATATGAATGATTCTATCATATGCTGTATATTTGCAATCCATATTTTTTCCCCTTCCTATTATAATTTATAATTTTCTATTTTCTTAATCGACTGTTATCTGCGACCTGATTTCTTTTACAGTTGCCAAAGGAACATCAGAAAGTGTACTTATGTCATTATCATCTAAACCAAATTTAAGCATTCTGATAATGGTGTTTTTCTTTTCCTTCTCAATACCAAGCTTTTCACCTTTAATTAATCCCTGATCTACCAGTCCTTGAGTAAAAGTACACATCATTGTCTCCACTCCTCTCCGTTTGTTTGCAATAATCACATCAGATAAAGCCTCAAATTCCTCCTGCTCTGTTAATTGTTTTAATCCACAGTCGGTAAGTTTAACGGAGCCTGAATATCGGGAAAATCCGACTGTTGCTTAAGTCTCTTGTCAGTGGGGGATACCAATCTCTCTCCGCCCACCACTGACGCTTAGTGAATTTTAGATAATTCCTCCCCTGCCTACTGATGTTGAGGAAGGGGAATCCTTATATTATTTTGTTGAGCGAATAAAGCTTGTCCTCCCTTCTTATATAGTATGACAGAAACCTTACTTATCTGATTTTTCTGTATAAGTATTTCTAATTTCTTACCAGTCGGTCGGATTTTATGAAAAGATGTTCTGTTGAAACAATATGATCTTTACATATTCTTCAATTTCCTGTTTAACTTCATCTAATGTATACAAAATAGAACTCCTCCTTATTCGCAATTGCTTAATTCTTCGATATTCGATACTCTTTCTGCCGTATAATCAATATGATAATACGAATAAGATCCATATCCACAAAAACACGTTTCTTCACCATTTGACTCATCACTTAGTTCAGCTACGGTTTCGCTTCCGAAATCCCAATTTTCCTTATCATTCTTTTTATCTTCTTTGATAAGACGAAGTAATCGTTTTTTCATTTTCTTTACTGTACCTGTATACTTATAGAGTTTAACGCCATCGTTTTCAGAACAACAGATTCCGATAATCCATTGATATTTTGAATGTTCTTTTTTCATTATATGTTCTCCTTTACGCAACTTTTGTGATTTCCATATAGCATTCGTCCATACATTTATCATATTGACGGATATCGTAGAGCCAAGAAAAAGGAACTTTTACAGAACCTTCTTTCTTTAACAGATCTAAGACCTTGTCGATGTCAAAATATCCTTGCATAAATCCGTATCCGGACAAATACTGCTGTCTTTCAAAGCCGCATAATCTGTCATAATATTTGATTGTATTCTTCTTTAAAAATTTGACATATCGATTTGATAATCCAAAATTTTCTTCAGGATTATTACTATCGTACTCTGATAACAAGAAAGATTGTCCACGAAACAACTCTAACTGCCATATAAGTTCTCTTTTCGTATAAATTGTTCGCGTAATGCCGTTTATCGCAAGCATATAATCATTCATTGTTCCGGGTTCCCAGTTTTTCTTACTACATCTTTTACATTTGTAGCTGTCTGTATTGATTTTAAATCTATATCTAGCCATCTATTTTCTCTCCTGAGATGTCTCATCCTCGTCATAGAGGAACTTGAACGTGCCATAGAAATCTAAGAATATATCTTCTGGCATTTGTGCAATCGTGTCCCGAATTTCAGACTCATTATATAGACAAACATTATTTGGATTTTTTCCCATAAACTGATTTCTTTCTTCAAGGGTGGCAAATTCTAAAAGATATTTTACGACAAAATTTTCTTTTTCCCTTAACATTTTTTCTTCTTGTTCCTTTTTTACATCTGCTTTTCCATTTTTTGATGGTTTAGGCATTGTGAAGACATTAGAAATGTAATAAAACCCTTCTTCTCTTCCAAAAAATTCGGCTTTTTTAATATCGTCTTGATGCTCTATCATTTTTTTTAAAGCATCTTTTGCTTCTTTTTCTGACGGATATCTTCCAAGTTCAATCGTTGCTGTCTGATTGTCAACCAGTTCTTTCATAGCCATTACAGTAAAATCAGAGTCATTCGGATATCCAATTGTGAAACCCGAAAAATCTTCCATATTGATATATACGTTATCCAATGTTTTAATCATCATAATTGTTTTCCTCCTAAAATCTTGTCTTGCATATAAAACAGAACTGACTATAAATTTTATACCTCCTTTTCGTCATTACTTCTGTTCAAAAAAAAGTATGACTGATTGATGCATCTAATAAAAAATATAGTAATACTTAGATGTCTTCCGTTTTCCATCATCATTTTATTCTCTTATCTGATAACTCATATTAATAATGGATAAGATTATTGACGAAAGGGAGGTTTTAAATATAGTCATTGTCCAACTTAGAATATGAAAGATAACTGGAGGAAAATTTTATGAAAACAATTCATGACTTTGGATCAAAAATCGGTGGAGCAAGAAAAGATGTATGGGTAAAAAGAGGTTTGTGTATAGAAGATACAAAAAACATGACAGCTTCTGAAAAAGAAAAATACATAAAACGAGATTATATCTGGCCAAAACCAGATACACAGGATGAATTAGAGAAAGGTTTTTCCCGCTTTATCGTTTACTGGCACAACGAAATGCGGAAAACAGTAACCCCAAAAAAGAATAATTATATTTCTGCGGAAGAATATATCAATGGTGTCCGTAAAATACGTTCTATGGTTGAAGCAGTCAAAACGGAAAAAGAAATTTCTGATTTTGAACAAAAAGCTCTTGACGGAATGTTTTTACAGAAAAAATATGGACGTGCTTATGAATATATTGCTCCTTTTGAAAATATTCTTAACGGCAATAAATTTTTAAAGAACACAGGAACGTATGGACTTCTTAATATGAAACGTAAAATGGGAAAAGAGAATTTCGCCATGACAGAAGACGAAATCATGAAAAAGCAATTTCCAGTAATCTTTATTGACGGAGATAAATGTTCTGTTGCTGAGGATAGAGGGAAATCAATCCTTATTTATAAATCAGGATGTTCTGTCTATTATTGTTATCCTAAACCAAATGTTGTTCTTGTAGATAAAACTTATGTTTTGATTGATGAGCGCCATAATATCCTTTTTTGTGGGACACAGGAAAATTGTGAAGAAAAACAAAAAGAAGTTTTTAAAGAGAAAAAGGCTGTGTCAAAAAGAAAAAGGAAAGAAAAATGGATGCCGAAACAATTTGAAACTTTGGAGAGGGCTGGAGAAACATGGAGACCTCAAAATAAACACATCACGGGTGAAGAGTTGATTGAGCGGTATGGTATACGAGCCGGAGAGTTTGGTAATTGGACCAATAATAACGAACGCCAAATATCTTTAGACTATGCTTATGATGCCTTTGCGGATCTTGCATATGCACTAGATATAGGCGAAAAAAGTGTATCCCTGCCAGGACTATCTTGTGGAAGCCTCGCGATCGCTTTTGGAGCAAGAGGACGTGGAGATGCAGCGGCACATTATGAACCATTACGGGAAGTGATTAATCTAACCCGATTACGTGGGGCTGGTTCTCTTGGACATGAGTGGGCTCATGCTTTAGACCATCTAATAGGACAGTCTGCTGGATTTTCATGTTTAGCTACTGAAGGACGGATATTCGATCATGTCAAATCTTTGAGGAAAGTCATGAATCGAATTCATTACAATGAAAATGGAATTTATACACAATATTATGTAGATTCTACTCAGTTTGATAAACAATATTCGAAAGATAGTCATGGGTATTGGAGTTCTGGATGCGAATTGTTCGCCAGAGCCTTTGCTTGCTATCTTTCTGATAAATTAGCTTCTGAAGATAAACGAAATGATTATCTGAATGGACATTGCAATACCTATGTTTCTATGGATAAAAAAGGAAATTGGATTTATGCGTATCCAAGAGGCGATGAGAGAATACGAATCAATGAAGCAATTGATGAACTGATTAGCGAACTTAAAGATAAGAGGATTCTATTTACACGGCCAGAGAAAAAAGAAGAAACAGTTTCTTCGGTATTTATAGCCGCTCCAGATGGACAGCTTTGTTTTGCGTAATAAAGAAAGAGAGATAAGATATGAATGTAAGAGAAATGTATAATTATGGATACAAATGGACTGGAATGATTCCGTTAACTGCTGAAGAAGCAAGAAATTTGTTTTTAAATGATTCTATTCAAATATATCGATTATATCAGGATAATACAGAATCCTCAGTTGAATCATTAGAAGAGATTTCTGCGCCATATTTATATGGTATCGAGAAATAGAAGCGTAAGTGCGAGAAGGTATCAACTTTGTTTTGCATAAAAGGAAAAAAGCTGGAGGCGAAGCTATTTAGGCTATCGTCTCCAGCATGATCTAAGTAATCAAATCAAAAAAAGAAGAAAGGATATAAGCAATGAAAAGGAAATTAATAGGAACTGAAGTTAATATTGATGGAAAAGAAGGTGAAATAACTAATGTATTAGGTAATGGTTACGAAATAGTTTTCTTCGATACTAATTTAGGAAAGACATATATTGATAATAGAGATATTGTTAATTATATCGTCAATATGCCCGATGAATGGATAAAAACAGATGATTACCAATATGTAAGACCGTCTGCATACAGAAAATGGCAAATCGTAGAAGCTAGGTATACAGAAAGTGATGAATATATTGTCTGCCGAGGAACAATTGATGTAGCTAACTGGAAAACCGAGGATAATTATTATACAGCTGACTGTATTGATATTATCAATTCTTATTATGGTTCCGTAAAAGAATTTGAAAATGCTTATAAAAACGGAGCTTATAGAGAACAGATATTAGCGGAAATGATTTTTGAAAGCACAACATATACGGATACAGATGCTTATGAAGTTGTACCAGGAGATGAAGTGGAGAATACTTTACGAAAATATAGAAAAGAATCCCTTCTGTCATAAATAAGGAGTAAAATGTTATGAGAGAAATAGATATTACAAAAAAACCAATTAATTGCTGCGATGAACTAATTATTGATGACGAAAAAAGAAGCATTGAAGCCACGTATGAACTGTGGATGGATGTGGATAAGTATTTTGGGACAAAAACAAGAAATGATCCTTCTGCGTGGGTTAATTTTTACACATTTTGGCATTTCGATAATCCTGTAGATATAACCGCTCTAATGATACTTGATGGAGACGATAGCTGCGAAGAAAAAGAATGGGAACTAACTCAAGAAGAAAAAGAGTTTTTCCATAAAATGATGGAAGATTATTGTATGCAGAAAAATGGTTGTACGTTAAGAGAGTTTTTCGATCGAGAAATCGGATAGAATAATAAAATAGTTATCTTGATATTTTATATTCCTTGTGGTAGCATAAAAACGAAATCATGATGACAAAGGGTATGAAAAAAGATTTATACGTTCAAAAAATGATTTTGAGAAGGCATTAAAAAATGTGTTATCTAGTCGCAAAAGATCGGGAATCGCACGGATGTCTTGCTTTTAAAACGACACATGGTAAGCATCTTGTATAGCTGAAACGCAAATTAAATAGGACTGCGGGTTATAAAGGAGTGCAGATTGTCACGATTAGCAGACCAACAGCCTATGGAGAATATGCTCCATACCAATTTGTTGATACAGAACAAGAATTTGAAATAATGACTATATTCATAAAAAGAAGACTCACACGTTTGATGTGAGTCTTTCTTCTTTTTTTCACTGTTTCTGACTTATTTCCGATTATGATATTTATCTAATTTCTTCGACAACAATAGAATTTTCAACCAATTCCCCTGCATCTTCAAATTCAGCTGCACACTGAACGCACAGCCAAGCATTTTCTGGTGCATCATCTAATGCTTTTTCTATAGCTTCTTCTTGTGAGGATGCTTCAACCTCACCAAGAAATTTTGAGAATACATAATTTCCGTATACTTTGTATTTCATTCTAACCTCCAATTTATTTTTTTACTTTAATTTGAGCCAATATGATTTCTGTCTTCCTCTTGCCGTATGGATATATCCGCTACTTTCAAATACAATGGAAGGACTATAGAGTGCCCTGTTGGTGTAAAGTGTGTGGTTCAGATGTTTTCTGTTCCAATCTTTGTTAAACAACTTTTAATGTTGCCAATGCTGATGCAAGCTCAGAGTCCTTTTCTAAATCTTTTTCACCTTCAATTCCAAATGTTGGTTCTTTAGGGTAATCTCGTGGCTCTGTAATTATTCGTTGAATTTTTCCTTGGCTAAAGTAGCCACAAAAGAAATGAAGAAACTGTTGGAAATGATTGTCCAAATGCGGAGGTAACCAGTTATCACTTCTACAGAGAAAAACAGCATCGTAATCATACTGCTTCAAAATGGATAAGTCTGTTGTGATTCTGTCAATATCAGTGTAGTCCTTCTCTTCGTATAACTCCTTGTAATTCTCCGGAGCAATCCAAGTTACTTTAGTACATGGAATTTCTTGTTTAATAAAGTAACACCAGTTACCACAATCTTGTGTATCATTCTTTACATTATCATTGTAATAGTCCGCATGGAAATCTACATTAACTATTTCTAACTTTTCTGCTCCAGAAGTACTAAATTGCTCCTGTATAAATCCATAGATGTATTCGTGGCTAAAGCAAGCCAATACTGGAATGTCCTGCCTGCAGCTATACATGAATATGTTTTCTACAAAGTACATTTCATTTGTTTTACATGTTACTGTCTTTATTAAATCTGCAGATGGCTTGAAGTCATACTTACCTTTCCAGACCTGTTGAGAAAGGCTTGGTTGTAAATCAAAACCATCTGGATATTTCATTAGAGCTTCTTTACTAGCATTTTGAAAATAATCAAAATCAATGCTTAGTACTCTAAAAGTTTTATTCTTCATGCTGTTACTCCCTATTGCTAGTTTCTTGAGGAATACAGTTCTGCATGAAATAATCTATTTCCTCTTTGTAAACTTTCTGTTCCTTTCGGAATAACTGAGCTAAAGCGGAGAAATCATTATCTCTTGCAGTCTTCAATGCTTCGATGTATTCATTCCTATTTTTATCCTCGATAATGAAAGGAATGAGATCATTGTTTAGACATTCTCTAAATAAAATTAATCGTCCAGTCCTACCATTACCATCTTGGAATAGCTTCACGCTTATTATTTAATATTTCGATCAACTGTTCTTTACACAAAGACCTTATACTTCCATCTGAATATTTAATAAAATATCCGCCAAATGTATTTTGCCCAAAGTCAACTACGATAACAGCATTCTTTTTATCTTCCATTTGATTACGTTCCTTTCTTTTGGGTTTTAATTCATTACAACACAATAAATCGTAGTCTTCATCTCTAATCCTTTTCTAATTCCAGCCAATATGATTTCTGTCTTCCTATTGCTGTATGGATATATCCGCTGCAAATAGTAAATTCTACGCCAAGCAAAAAAGCTTTACTTCCAGAAATTTTGTAACCTTTTTCCTTTAAATGTTCAAGAAATTTTTTCATGATAAATCCTCCATATGTGAACCTCTTCGCCATTAGTATAGAGAGTAGCATCATCATCATTGATAAATGACATATCTTCCCATTCTGGAACAAGTCCACCTATTGGTATATTTTCATTATACTGTCGGTTCATTTCTTGTCTGGCTTCATCTATTGTTTTATAACTGTCATCGCAGTCGATAGAATAGCCGTCTGTGTGTATCAATATAAATTTCATGTTTTAATCCCTTCCGCCTTTTGTTTTACTTTCTAAAACTTCTAAAGCTTTTGTAAAATCAGTAGTATGTTTCCTGACAAACCAGCCTTGTCCGATCATGATATCCTCATGACTATGTACAAACAATGGTTCTTTTGTTATGAAAAAACCAAAGCGGTTCACAAAACCGACCTCTGAAATATGAGTAACTTCATGGTCATCATCGCAATGTTTTGCCGGATAAACATAATATCCATTTCGTTCCGCTTCTCTTATCCAGTTTCGGAAAGCAATACTACAGTACATTAATCCTCCAAGTAGGATAATGCCGTCAGGAAGGTTTCCTTCCTCTTTTCCTTTTTTTGTTACGATAAGGTAATCTTCTCCAGGATATCCTGAATCTCTAAAATGATAACTCATATATATTCTCCTTTAGTTTTTTGCTCTTTTGTATAACACTTTGTTCTGATAGGTTATTTGCACAATATCTTTACAATATAAACCATCTCCAGAATGCAGCCCAAAAAGATTTGTTATTCCTAGTTCAGAAAATACTTTTTCTCCTTCCGGTGTGGATTTAAAATTGAGGACACTGAGCATATCTCTTTGTATCAAAACATCACGCAAGCTTTTTGTGTCCACAGAACCTTTTGCTGTTTTTCCGTTATGTTCAAACAGAACCTTTACAGTCTTCATTTTTTCTGTTAGATTTTTACATAAATTTAATTCCCATGAACTTACGCAGGACTTTTCTTCCATCATCTTTTTTGTGACCATATATATATTAGCTTTTTGTTGGAACACATCATGACATGGTTCTATTTTTTTTATCGTTTCTTTTTCCAGATTGATAAAACCACATAAATGGTCAATACATTTTTGTCTCGTTGCAAAAAAATCGTCCATATAAATACTATCTGTCAACTTAGGAAGTGTCCCTCGCAGTAAATGTATCCGAGCATTCCTTTCACATAAATCTATTACTTTTTTCGACAAGCTGATATCCTTCAGATCTATTCGTAAAAACTGTGTCAGATAATCATTAACAAGTTGCTCTCGTCGCTTTTTCCATAGCTGCTGATAATCTCTTAACATCATTACATTTTCTGGGAGCTTTTTCTTATCCTCTTCTGTATACACTTTAAAAAGCACACTTTCACTGAGATATACCCACTCATCTTTTACAATAGCAAGCAAATGAAGTGTTAATTTATCTACATCCGTACATGAGTCAAGATTACAAGAATAACATCCATAGATAAATCTGGATTTTCCCCGTTTAATGTTGATGGCATATAGACAATCTGTTCCAAAAGAAAAAGTAAATTGATTTTTTCCAGTTAGTACCTCTTTTACAAACTGTTCTGTTAGTTTATTCATTTTTATTCTCCTTTTATTTCAAGCTCGATTTTAAATTCATTTTTTAGAATATTTTTCAGAGAGCAATCTTCTTTAAGATAAGCAATTAAAAAGTCAAGATAGTTATTCCACGTTTCGTTCAATAAACGGTCTCTTATTTTATCGTCCATACAGGAACAAATAAGTGCCATTGTCCCCCCTTCTATGTCATATAAGGATACTTGCACATCTTTTATATCCGTTTCATTATGCTTTTCTACATACCTTGTAAAAGCCTTCTCTTTCGCTTCCGCCGCATTCCATGCTTTCACTTCAATAAAGTTGTTGTAAAATTTAACTTTGTATATGAACATTTCTTAATTCCTCCTATATTAATCGTATTCTCCATATTAGGGGAGGTACTTTATTCCGACTTGTAGGAATCGCCATCTTTCAAAAGCAATAACTTATCTTTTTCTCTGCTATAATAATATACAGAATCAGACAAAATATCTTTTTCAGGTACACAAATTCTATTAATATTACGTACCATAGAAAATAATTCTGAAGGTTCTACTGGCAGGGTAACTGGTATAAGAATGACTTCATGTATACACGCAGGGAAGATATACATATCAGACTCTTTAGTGTCAGCAAATCCTTTTAAAGCACTTTCATATAATAATATAGAAGCCTCATTCGTTTCCTGCTCATTTGTCATAACATATATAGGCAGATAAAAATACTCTTTAGGAAAAGGATAATTAACTTTTCTTAACATATTATTTATATCGATGATTTTACACGGAAACAAGCGAGGCGTATTTTTTATTGCAGCCAGGAGCAGTTCATTCATAGAAATTCCCCATGAATTCATTTGTTCATGTGTTATAAGAGAAGTACCAATTCCAGTATCATAAATAAAGGCTATCCAGCGAAACGTAACAGCTAAATCATATCAGGTACTTGTTTTTTTGATTACTTCCATAAATTGTTCAAAATTCATCGTTTTTTCTCCTTTTTGTTACATTCTTTTAAATACATATCTTCATTTTCAGAAACAATGATTGATAATTTTATTCCTCCTTCTCATCAATAGATTTGTTTCAAAGGTAGTATGATATTTTAGGAATAAAATAAAAAGCTGCTCTGAAAATTACTATTCAGAGCAGCTACCATTGTTTCTTTTTTGTAAAATTTGTATTATTAATCTTCTGATCTACGATTCTTCCAGCATCTCATAAAACTGCTAATATCTCTTGTTTTAATCCGCAGCCGTATCCTTTATACGGAGACTGAACGCCACTTACATTTCATTTCTTTTATATTTCCTAACCCATTATATTCACAAGTAACTAAATATTGCTTACAAAAATCACATTTTGCTGGTGGGGTATCTGCACTTATCCATTTAATCATTTTTATATCATCCTTTCATTCTTCATTTGAAAACTTGGTTTCATTAGTTTTCATTCTCCATCATTTCTTCCATAAGTTGTTTCATATAAGAGATTTCCGACAAATAAGTGTCTCATACAATCACCTCAATTATTATATTCTCCATAAAGGAATTTAGTTTTAAATAAACTATATTTCCCCTTTTGAGTTCTCTTGAATCTATTCTTTCAATTATGTCTTCGTACTTTAAATGTTCGCTGTCTATTTCATAGTCCAAGTGATAAACGTATCCCTTTAAAGAATCTTTACATGTGTAAGTAAAAGTTGTTTCTTCACCGGTTTCCAATGAAGTTAATGTTCTTGCGTAGCAAAATCTTATTTCATTATCATAAGTTTTGTAAATAACTTCTTTCCATTTTTTTACATATCCTGATAATGGCTGTGTTCTGACATTTAAGATTTTTGAAGAAATTAACAGACCATCCTCCTCTATAGCATAATCGAATACAGAAGTTTCTTTACGTACTATTAATTCTTTACCATCGAAAAATGTTCTTTTTTCCAGTCTATACTGTGTGAAGCCATTTTCTTTCATTAATTGTCGTAATCTTTCGTTAAATGTAGCCATTTTCCTTTCCTTTCTAGCAGCTACCTGCCAATACCCGATTATTGAGTGTTTCCTTTATGAGGAAGCTTAATGCTAATGTTTTTATTCCGGCAGGGCTTACCTCATGTTACTTAGATATGATTTATTTTCCATACATATTTTTTTCACGCAATTATCAGTTCTTTTGTTCTTGTCATTATTCACGCTTGACAATCAATCTCGCTTTACCGAGGATTTGTCATTCCTTTCTTTTCCTTAATTCATTAACATATTCTTTCAAATAAATATCACAGTCAGCTGAACATCCAAGTTTACAAAATTCCCGAATCTCTTGATTTGTTAACTGATATTTTTTCTGATTATTTTCAAATAAAATTGGACATTTTCCTGTCATAATTTTATTTCCTTTCTAAAGTAAACCAATTTTTACGCAAATCTTAGTTGCTCTTGATCTTTATAAACAATCAATCCTCTTGCTCTTTCTCCCTGCTTTAAGTATCCACAATTTGCCTCTACCAATTTTTGTGCCATAATAGGAACTACACTATTTCCTATCCGGGCCACCTGTTTAGCTATAGGATATTTTTTCCATTTATAATCACGATCAATAATATAATCTCTAGGAAAACCCTGCATTATCTTTAATTCTTCTGGTTTTAACATCCGTAAAAATATATCTGATATAATGTATTTTTCTCCTTTTATATCTAAGATTACATTAACTAATCCGAACCGGTCTTTTGTGGTAATTGTTCCAAGAGGAGTATCTAATTGCTGTCCGCATCCAGTCCCGTAATATTTGATTAAAAATGCCGATACTAGACCAAGATGCCCAGGAGAAGTCGTTATGGTATGGAGTGGTTCATCGCACCCTTGTCCTATTCCAGTCTTATAATATTTAGTAATGAATGCAGTAACTAAGCCGTATCGATTCGATGTATCGATTGTTTTAATAGGCTCTGTTAAAAGTTGCCCCCTGGAATCGCCTTCCCTTGTTTCCCCATGATATTGAATGATAAAAGCCGATGCTTTTTTGTTTTTTACAATATATGGATTTGGATTATTAATGATATACTTCTTTATTCCATTTGCTATCCTTTTTTGAGTAGCCTCCGCCAAAGGTTTTTTTCTGTCAAATATAGATTTACCCAGATCGCTCCAGTCAATATAATCTCCACACTGTTTCCATTTGCGGAAGTTGATACCATCTTTACTATGCGTCTGTACAGGCCATTTGATTTGCCTACCATCTCTCCGAAATACTGCATACCATCGTTTGCGTGTGGTTGGTGCACCATAATTTGCCGCTACTAACTCACGACAATCAAAGACATAACCAAGCCCTTTCATTGCTAAGATAAACTTTTTATAATCCTCTCCTTTTCTATCCGGAATTGGATATCCTTTTGCATCCAACGGACCCCACTGCTGTATCTCTTCAACATTCTCCATTATTATTACATCTGGAAGGATTACTTTTGCATGTTTATACACAGCCCACGGAAGTATTCTTAACCCCTTTTTACGAGGCTGTCCACCTTTTGCTTTACTGTGAGAAGTGCAGTCAGGACTTGCCCACATAAGAGCAACATGCCGCCCTCTTGTATATTTTTTCAAGTCTACTTTAAAAATATCTTCCGTTAAATGTACAGTACTTGGATGATTTGTTTTATGCATTAAAATTGCATCTGGATCATGATTTACCGCTACATCTACTTGCCGGCCAAGAGCCATTTCAATTCCAACACTTGCTCCGCCTCCTCCTGCGAAAGCATCAATTATCATCTCTTTCATTTTAATTTCTCCCTTATATCTTTTTTAGAAACAATGATTTAGCATTTTAACCTCCTTCACATCAATAAATTTGTTTCGAAAATAGTATGTTCGTTTACATAAGGGAATAAAAAAGACTCGTACTGTAATAGCATGAGCCTTTCTAACTAATCTAATAATTGGATAGCCTTTTTAATATGTCCTGGTTGTAAACCGCCGTATTTTTTATCATAATATGTAGACCTGCACCAATGTTCTTCCAGTCCATAATATGTCCAGTCCCAATCTTCATCATCAAAGATAACAAATTGCTTAATATTATTATCCTTAATATACTTATCTACCTCTGCACCCCGTCCTGTACCCGGTGCAAAAGACATATCTCCTATTTCATCTAGGGAATAACTTTTCTCAGTATCAACAGATGCGGTAAACTGTCCTTCAATATAAGGAGCATCTCCAAGCACTGGAACATGATGTTCTTTAAGGATATCAATCAATATATAATATATTCTTGGGGTGTATGTTTCTGACCCACGCCAGCTAGATGTTATAACAACCTTTGCATTTGTTTGGGTGCAGATATAAGCAAGCATTTCGACTTTTGAAGGATCTATATTGGCTGTACTTTTATTCCGATAAGACATATAGTTAAGAACACCGTCAACATCTAAGAATATGATTTTTTCTGACATATATTTTATCCCTTCTTTTTTAGAATTATTTAGTTATCTGCCATATTATATATTTCTTTCTGCACCTTTTCCTATAAATCAAAAATGGATAACTGTGCTGGCGGCTCAAAATTCATCCATAAAACTTCCTGTTTTTTGCTTCCCGCTTGGGAATAATTTATATGAGTCTCTTTGTGCCAGTCCTTTAGCAATGAATCATACATTTTTGATTCATAACCGCTAAGTAAGACAAAACCTTTATGTTTTTTTAATTGGTACAACAAATTCTCATGATCATCTTCTGTCATTTCTCGCTTATATTGTTCTCCACCGCTTCGTGTATCGAGCAGATACGGTGGGTCACAATAAATCAATACATTTTCATAGTTAAATCTGGAAATAACATCCACTGCCTGTCTATTTTCAATTTGCACTCCTCTAAGCCGTTTTGTTATCTCCAAAATTCTATCTGGTAAGCTTTTCCAATCTAACGCAGCATATGCCTTTTCTCTTCCTTGCACATCATTTTTCCATCCGACTTTAGCTCCTGTAGTACGATAACCATAGCCCATGTTCAAACGAATTAAAAATTTGACTGCTTTATCTAAACTGCTTTCATCATCTGGCAAAAATGCACTGTCATATATCTGTCTGGAATATGGGGTATAATATATTTCATGGGCCAGTCTTTCTGGGTCATGTTGCACCCAATGAAATAAGTTAACAACATCCTCATCTAAATCATTAATCGTTTCTATATTTGAGCGTTGCTTAGAAAAGAACACTGCTCCAGAACCAAAAAATGGTTCTAAATAACTATGATGTTTTGGAAAATAAGAAAGAATCCAATCAGAAATCCTCCATTTACTTCCAGGATATTTGATAATTCCTCTCATGTTACGACCTCGCTTTTAATAAATATTCTAATCTGGTGTATCGTTTTACACTTCTTATATTTCTTATCATCATCTGTAATTTCTTATAATCTCCTGCTAATACAACCATTTCTTTCGCTCTTGTAATTGCAGTATATATAATCTGCTGGTCTGTAAGATTGGGAATAAAGTCAAACACTGGGATTAAAACCACAGGATATTCGCTTCCTTGAGATTTATGTACAGTGATTGCATAAGCAAGTTCGACCTGTTCTATGTCTTCATAGGAATAAGAAACAATGCTTTCATCATCCATTCTCACGATTATATTCTCATCGTTATCATTTATCTCTATGATTTTGCCGGTATCTCCATTAAATACTCCAATGCTTTTCTTTTTATCTGGATATATTCTTTCCAGTTTATAATTGTTTTTCATCTGAATAACTTTGTCTCCCTCACGAAAATTTTTATATTCTCTTTTGGATCTATCAGAAGGATTTGTGATCTCTTTTATTTTTTCATTTAATTCCTGACATCCTGTTGCCCGAACTCTTGTCATTGTTAAGACTTGAACATCATTGTTCGCAAAAGCAGGAACCTTTTTTCCAGCATATTCAGAAATAACTGTCGCAGCCTTTTCTTTATCAGAATAATCTACAGGAATAAAATAAAAATCCTTTATCTTTTTATCTTTTCCCCATGGATATGGTACTTTTCCTTCTAAAATTCCATGTGCAGCTTCCGCGATATAACTTTCTTCGGATTGTCGGTAAATTTTTTTTAATTCAATTACTGGACAAATATCAGCAGCAATAATATCTGCCAATATTCTTCCAGCTCCAACACTTGGAAGCTGATTTTTATCACCAACCAGTATGAGCTGACAATTTTTAGGAACAGCCTTTAATAACGCATACATTAATGATTGATCAATCATGCTGGATTCATCTATTATTACGGTATCTGTTTCTAATGGATTATTTTCATTTCTCTGGAATCCTATATTTCCGATATCGTCCCTTCCATATTCTAATAACCGGTGTATTGTCTGAGAGGACATCCCTGTAGATTCTTCCATTCGTTTTGCGGCTCGTCCTGTAGGTGCTGCTAATAAAATTTTTTTACCTCGGTTCTTTAGAAAACGAATAACCAAATTTGTTGTAAATGTTTTTCCTGTACCCGGTCCTCCTGTTAAGATCATCAAAGGACTTCTTAATGCCTGTCTTACAGCGTTAAGTTGCTCTTCATTAGCTGTATCACTATACTGCTGTAATAAGGTTTCTTCTTGTTTTTTGATATCAGATTCTCTCTGTCCTGCCAGTTTGACTAATATATGAGTTATATCTATTTCTTCCTTATACTTCCACGGACGGTACACATATATTTCGCTCTGATCTTCCACCCTTTTAAGATTGGAACGTAAAAGAGAATCTCTCAGGAAGGAAACTGAAAAACCTAAAAGATTGGAGGCGTTTCTTAAAAGGATATTTTCTGGTAAATAAACATGTCCTTCTTGCTCTGCCTGATTTAATAAATACAAAAAAGCTGATTGAATCCGATAATCTGATTTTTCATCTATCCCTATTCGTAAAGCTATTGGGTCAATAGTTTTAAAGCCTAAAGAAGCAACTTGATCCGCAACTTTATAAGGATTTTCCTGTAGCTGCTGTATTGTCTTAGTTCCGTACTTTTTTATAATCTTTTTACCTATATGAACAGGTATTCCATAATTGCATAAGCTGATCAATATATCTGCATTTTGTGTATGTTCTTGAAACTTATCACAGATAATATTGGCCTGTCTTAAACTGATACCCGGAACTTTTGCTAATTCTTCCGGCTGACCATTTAATATATTCATGGTATCTTCGCCAAAATAATCAATAATCTTTCTTGCGTTTTTCGTTCGTATCCCTTTAATAATCCCGCTTGCAAGCCATTTCTGCCATGAGTAGATATTTTCAGGTATTACGAATTGATAAGAAATAGCTGAAAATTGCTTTCCATATTTTTTATCCCTTACATAATATCCGAGTATACGAATACTGCTTTTCAGAGGAATCTGTAAAAATTCTCCTTTAACAATAATAGAATTTGTTTTCTTACGAAGAACAAATATCATAAATCCTTTTTTGTTATCATAGATAATCTTATCGATACATCCAGATATCCATATCATCTGTTTATTTTCTATAGACATGATTTTCTCCTTGTATTTTGTCGATGCATTATAACTACTATTCGCAGTAGCTTATTTCTTATATTCCTTATTATTAGTATGATATTTTGAAGATGGTTTTAATTTTTCTGTATAAGATTTTTGTTGTACTAATCCATAAAAGCAAAAAACACAAGGGAAATAGAAAAATTGTAGAAATAGAAAAAATTCTACAGAAAAAAGATTTAAAAATTTTTCTTTCATACTATAAATATAGAAAAAATTATTAATATACACGAAAGAGGTGGATAAAAATGTACGAATCTGAATATTATATATATGACATTATAAAAAACAACCCTGTACTCACAAAAAAGGATTTAGACAAACTGATATTAGAATATAAAAAAACAGGAGACAATTTAATTCATGACAAAATTATTCTTTCCAATGCAGGCCTTGTATTAAGAATTGCTCAGAAATTTTCTTTTGGATGTCCTAGTATAGATATTGCTGACCTTTTTCATGAAGGAATTAAAGGGCTTATTGAAGCTCTTGGCCGATTTGAGTTATCCTATCAGACAGCCTTTTCTACATATGCTACTCCATGGATAAAAAAATATATCCGAGAACTTGCAAACTCCTCAGAAATGATAATACGTCCCTTTCGTATCGCAGAAGCCAGAAAGAAAATAGAGCAACTTTGTCGGGAATATTATCTTTTATATAACAGGAAACCAACAATGGAGGAGATAAAGAAAAGTACAGGGTATAAAGGGGTTCTTCTTGAATATGTATTAACGGACTGGAACCAACAATGTTTATCACTGGATAAAGAAGCCATAACAGAGCAGGAAGAGAATATAACATTAGGAAATCTAATTCCATCTGATAGAAATATTGAAAATTATGTCTGTAATAAGGATATGAAAAAAAGAGTATCCATTCTACTTAGGAAAATTCTATCTGAAAATGAGCTTTTTGTAATTGAACAATTATATGGATTAAATGGAAAAGAAGTTTTAAGCGGCAGAGAAATAGGAGAAAAAATGGGATTTACCCATCAGAGGGTATATCAGATTAAAAATATAGCCTTTAAAAAGCTAAAACGGAATATAGAGTTTAAATCTTTGATGGATTTTTTATAATGAAATAACTAGAATACGAGTATGATCAATCATATATTTTACAATCTCAAGATTCACAGGTTCAGAAGACGTTTGCACAACGGTTACCTTATCTGTTTCCTTCGCTCTCTTAGTGATACCTCCCCGAACGACTGGTGTCGGACGGGGCTTCCCAACTTTTAGAGCCGAGAGTTCCATTATCTATCGATCCATCCTGAACTTAGTCCCTCCTTCTGCAGAAAGAAAGACCACATTCAGATCAACGATAGACAGGTGAGTTTAATACCAATACTCCAAACAAAACAAATGCAAAAATGCATAAATTTCCTGCACAAATATATAGTACTGCATCTGATACACTCATTTGATGGTGCCCTCATTTAGTCCCAAAAGACGGAAAAAGCCCTCTTTTGTTGTAACAAAATCGCATTTGGATTTAATGAGTTCATTAGAATCAATGACCCATTGTTTGTATTCATCAGATTGTGGATACCCTTCTACTGATGAAATACTGGTCATTGTTTCTCTGAGCAGCTTTAAAGATTCGTCTGTACTCGGAAAATTAAACCGGTATTTCCCCTCATATGGAGAAAATAAAGGCACTAAATTTTCGGCATCAAATAATTCTACAGACCATCCATGATGACTTGGAATGTAATCCGGACCAATCGCTTTGTCCCAATCGGCACAACGATGTTTCCATTCGGATTCTGAAATATCCTCTGAACGATCAGTTTGATCTTGGTAATGGTAATCTGAAAAATAATCCGTTTTTGTCTCAAGATATTTTCGCACAATCTCATCTCCGAAATACATGACAAGGATTTTGTCTTTCACAGGAATAATCTGCAATTCCGCTTGAAGGATTCGTCTGAAATTATCCTTGCTGGTTGCAGAAATAAGAATCTTGGAGTAATTTTTTAAATATACATCATACCAATCATTATGCAATGTGGACTTCCAAATTTCACAACGGTCTTTTGTTTTTTCACTTTGAGATGTCCGTTCAATCATCGACTGAACAGCATCACTGCCATGAAGTTGCTTAAAGTTGTAGTAATATAGTGTCTGCCTTACAACTCTATCGAAAATCTCTTGTTCGCAGACTTTTGTTACTTCTTTTCGAAGTTTCGTAAGAAAATCATTTAAGCCGACAAGATCATAGTTACTATTCAGTTTATATCCGTTGTAGATCGTTGTACTCATATTGTAAAATTCTTCCTTCTCTAATATTATTATCCTTTTTTCTGTGAAAAGATTTTGGAAAGCTACTACAATATAAATCGTTTTAGAACAATTGCAAATATTGTGAACTACTCTGACTTACACTTTGTATAGAAGTCAGAGCTTCTTGCTTCATCGACCCCGGTTATTATCACACCCATTGGCA
>OLNT01000056.1_pt1 | contig 73926 bp, 66 predicted proteins | sample 1672641 | NCBI WGS metagenome assembly OLNT01 (sample SAMEA3136708, study PRJEB25190) | human gut metagenome
CTCCCACAAACTGAGACTCGCAGCTCACGAAAAGCCTTTTTCAGACACGCTCTAGCCAGTACTCTTGAAGGGATTCAGTCGATTGCTCATCGCCTCGCAGCCAGCGCTTGTCGAGCACGAGTCTGAGACTACAGGCTCAGACCGAGCGCAGACCCGCGGCCGCGAGGCGATGAGCAATCGACCGAATCCATCACAATCTACCCAACAAACTTATCTTTAAAAAAGGAGAACCAACAATGATATTAATAATCGGTGGTGCTTACCAGGGAAAACAATCTTACGCATCAAAAACATACAACCTGACCGATCCCGACTGGAAAGACGGTCAGACCTGCACGATAGAAGATCTGAAAACAGCAAAAGCAGTCCATCATTTCCACTCCTTTATCCGCAGAGAACTGGAAGAAGGAGGATCTGTCCGGGATCTTGCAGAAATGATATGGAAAGAAAATCCGGATCTGATCATTGTAACGGATGAAGTAGGCTACGGAATCGTCCCGATGGACGCGAAAGACCGGGAATGGAGAGAAGCATGCGGTCGGGTATGTACAAAACTTGCGGCACATGCAGCCCAGGTAGTGCGCGTCTGCTGTGGGATCGGAACACAGCTCAAGTGAGAAAAGGAGAAAACAGATGAGAATATATCTGATCCGGCATGGGAAAACACCCGGGAATCAGCTGAATCGCTATATCGGGATCACCGATGAACCGGTTCTGGAAGAGGATCAGGAACAGCTGAAAAAACAGAACTATCCGAAAGCAGAAAGACTTTTTGTAAGTCCCCTGCTTCGCTGCCGTCAGACAGCGGCCTGTATCTATCCGGGCCAGGAGCAGCAGGTGATTCAGAACCTGAGAGAATGTGATTTCGGAAGATTCGAAAACAAAAACTGGAAGGAAATGACCGGTGATGCCGAGTATCAGGCGTGGGTGGACAGCAATGCAACCCTGCCCTTCCCGGGAGGGGAAGATCCACAGGAATTCCGGGACAGGGCCTGTCAGGGATTCCTGGAAGGATTGAAGCTCTGCGCGGAAGATGGAACAGAATCCGCTGCTTTTGTCGTCCATGGTGGCATTATCATGGCAGTGTTGGAACGATTCGCAGATAGAAAAAAAGCCTTTTATGAATGGCATGTGGGCAACGGAGAAGGATATGAAGCAGAAGCAGATCCGGCCGCGTGGAGCGAGGCATCAGGACAGCAGCCGGTGCTGCGTGTGTTAAATCCGATACAAATGACAAAACAACAGTAGTGTAGATAATAAGAACAGAAATAGAAAAGGCGTAACTGCAAAAAAGCAGATGGCTACAGAAAGAGGAAGAAAAGATGAAGTGGACATTACTTGCAGTAGTACTGGGATTCCTTATGGATCTGTGTTTTGGGGATCCCAGATGGCTGTATCATCCGGTGCGTATCATCGGGCATGGGATTACATTTTTAGAGAAGATCCTGCGGAAGATATTTCCGAAAACAAAAACAGGAGAACGGATCGCCGGAGGATTGCTGGTGGTGGGAATCGTGGCGGCTTCGTCTTTTGTCCCGTGGCTGATCCTGCATCTGGCATATGGATTCCGCACCTGGCTGGGGGTGGCGCTGGAGAGCTTTATGTGCTACCAGTTGCTGGCGGCAAGATCCCTTCGTGACGAGAGTAAAAAAGTCTACGATGCGTTGCAGACCGGAGATATTGAAAAAAGCCGTTACGCTGTATCGATGATCGTGGGACGTGACACGCAGAATCTGACCGAAGAAGGCGTAACCAAAGCAGCAGTTGAAACCGTTGCAGAGAATACTTCCGACGGTATCATTGCCCCGCTGTTTTACATGATGATCGGCGGCGCAGTGCTGGGCTTTGCCTATAAAAGTGTGAATACCATGGACTCCATGGTGGGTTATGTGAACGACAGATACCGATATTTTGGAACAGCGGCGGCAAAACTGGATGATGTGTTGAATTATATTCCGGCAAGACTTTCCGCCTGGCTGATGATCGCAGGAGCCTGGCTGATCGGTATGGATGGAAAAAATGCAAAGAAAATCTATCTTCGCGACCGCAGAAAACACGCCAGCCCGAACTCTGCGCAGACAGAAGCTGTGATGGCCGGTGCACTGGATATCCGGCTGGCAGGAGATGCCTGGTATTTTGGAGAACTGCATAAAAAACCATATATCGGCGATCCGATCCGGAAAGTAGAGATTGAGGATATCATAAGATCTCACAAACTGATGTATGCAGGAACGGTACTGTCACTTGTGGTATTTGGACTGGTGCGTGTTCTGGTCTGCGTATTTATATAAATATACCGTAACTGTTCAGTCCCTCACAATTACGAGTCAAAAAGCATTTCTAATCACCTTCGGTGATGGCATTTTGACATAAACATGCCAAAACACCTCGCGGAATGCTACCTACTGAATAGTTACAATGTACCAATAAAAGAAAAAACAGATACAAAAAGGAGAAACAACGGACTCATGAAAGAATACATACATGGCGGAGATATCTACCGTCACCCGGATGTGCTGGATTATTCAGCGAATATCAATCCGCTTGGAACACCGCCCGGGGTCATCCGGGCGGCAAAAGACAGCATGGAACGGGTCTGCCATTATCCTGATGCCTGTCAGGAAAAGCTGAAGCAGGCGCTGGCGGAATATGAACAGGTTCCGGTGGAATGGCTGATCTGTGGAAACGGGGCGGCAGAACTGATCTTTGCACTGGTGCAGGCGGTAAAGCCGAAAAGAGCGCTGGTACTGGCACCTACCTTTGCAGAATATGCCCAGGCACTGGAAGCTGTGGGATGTGAGGTGAACAGAGAGATCCTGAAAAAAGAAGATGGATTTGCTTTGCAGGACAGGATTCTGGACAGACTGCAAAAAGAAAATCTGCAAATGGTTTTTCTGTGTAACCCAAACAACCCGACCGGTATTCTGATGGATCCGAAACTTCTTCAAAAGATTGTAACCCTCTGCGAAAAACGACAGATTTATCTGGTGGTGGATGAATGTTTTCTTGATTTTGTTCCGGAACCGGAAGTACATACCTTAAAAGGTGAACTGAAAGGAAAGAAGTATCTGTTTCTTCTGAAAGCATTTACCAAACGATATGCGATGGCAGGATTACGACTGGGCTATGGAATTACGTCCGGCGAAACACTGATGACACAGATCGAAGCTCAGCTGCAGCCGTGGAATGTATCCACACCGGCGCAGGAAGCCGGAACTGCGGCGCTGAGGGAAACAGCTTATGTGGAGAAGGCGAGAACACTGATCTTTCAGGAACGGCAATTCCTGCGGGAGGGACTGATGAAAATGGGATATCCGGTGCTGGACTCCCAGGCAAATTATCTGTTTTTTGAGGGAGAGCCTGATCTGTATGAAAAACTTCTGCAGGAAGGTGTGATGATCCGGGACTGCAGCAATTATCCCGGACTCTGGAAAGGCTGTTACCGGATCGCAGTAAAGCTGCATACAGAAAACGAACAATTGTTAGAAAAGATTCGGAAAGTGAGGAGATAAATCATGGCAAAAGCAATTATGATACAGGGAACCATGTCCAACGCAGGAAAGAGCCTGCTGGCAGCCGGACTGTGCCGGATCTTTAAACAGGATGGCTATCGGGTGGCACCGTTTAAATCACAGAATATGGCACTGAATTCCTTTATCACAGAAGAAGGATTGGAGATGGGACGGGCACAGGTGATGCAGGCGGAAGCGGCAGGCATCAGACCGTCTGTTCTGATGAATCCGATCCTGTTAAAGCCCACCAATGATGTGGGCAGCCAGGTGATCGTAAACGGTGAAGTCCTTGGAAATATGAGTGCACGGGATTATTTCGCATACAAAAAGAAATTGATCCCGGATATTATGAAGGCCTATGATACGCTGGCAGCAGAAAATGATATCATTGTCATTGAAGGCGCGGGAAGTCCGGCAGAGATTAACTTAAAGCAGGATGATATCGTCAATATGGGTATGGCCAAGCTTGCAAAAGCACCGGTGCTTCTGGTCGGAGATATCGACCGCGGCGGCGTATTTGCCCAGCTGATCGGTACGGTGATGCTTCTGGAAGACGAGGAAAAAGAGATGGTAAAGGGCCTGATCATCAACAAATTCCGAGGGGACAAAACCATTCTTGATCCCGGTGTGGAGATGCTGGAAGAACGAAGCGGCATCCCGGTAGTTGGCGTGGCACCGTACCTGCAGATCGAGGTGGAAGACGAAGACAGTCTGACGGAGCGGTTTGACAGTCAGCAGGAGGTGGGACAGATCGATATCGCGGTGATCCGGGTTCCACGGATCTCCAACTTTACAGATTTTAATCCATTTGAAAATATTCCGGGTGTGTCTCTTCGATATGTAAAGCATATCCATGAACTGAAGCATCCGGATATGGTGATTCTCCCGGGAACAAAAAATACTATGGGAGACCTGCAGTGGATGCGGGAGAGCGGCATGGAGGCGGCAGTCCTCAAACTGGCAGCAGCAGGAACAGTGATCTTCGGTGTCTGCGGCGGCTACCAGATGTTAGGGGAAACACTTTCCGATCCGGACGGTGTGGAAGCGGGCGGAACCATGAAAGGGATGGGACTGCTTCCGATGGATACCGTATTTGCAGACGGAAAGACCAGAACCAGAGTCAGTGGTATATTCGGACAGGTAGAGGGCGAACTTTCCCAGCTTTCCGGCGTGGAGCTGGAAGGGTATGAGATTCATATGGGTGTGACGACTTTACATGAAGGGGCATCCCCGCTGACAACGATCCGGGATCATGCAAAGACCACAGAGGAAAAACAGGATGGTGCGTATACTTCCCGGGTCTATGGCACCTATGTTCACGGTGTATTTGACAAAGAAGGTGTTGCGGAGGCTGTGATCCGGGCACTGGGAAAAAAGAAGGGAATTGATACCTCAGAGATGAAAGGTGTGGATTTTCAGACATTCAAGGAGACACAGTACGATATTCTGGCAGCAGCGTTGCGGGAACATCTGGATATGAAGGCAATATATGAGATTCTGGAAGCAGGGGTATAAGTTATGAAAATAGAACTGGAAAATGTAAAACCAAGAGATATTGAACGCAGAAGCTTTGAGATCATCACGGAAGAATTGGGCGACCGGAAACTGGATCCGGACAAAGAACTGATCATCAAACGCTGTATCCATACAAGTGCAGACTTTGAATATGCGGACAGTCTGTGTTTTTCTGATAATGTCGTGGCAAAAGCCATGGATGCGATCCGCCAGGGTGCCTGCATCGTTACGGATACCCAGATGGGCAGATCAGGCATCAATAAACGTGCCCTCGCCCGTTACGGTGGAGAGGTTTACTGCTTCATGTCCGATGAGGATGTGGCAGCCACGGCGAAGGCAAACGGAACCACAAGAGCCACTGCAAGTATGGATAAGGCAGCACAGCTGGACAAACCACTGATCTTTGCAATCGGTAACGCTCCGACTGCTCTGGTACGTCTCTATGAACTGATCGAAGAGGGAAAACTGAATCCGGCACTCATCATCGGAGTCCCGGTAGGATTCGTCAACGTGGTACAGTCCAAAGAACTGATCATGAAAGCGGATGTCCCATATATCGTGGCACGGGGAAGAAAAGGCGGAAGCAATATTGCAGCGTGCATTTGCAATGCGTTGCTGTATATGATCGATGATCGGAGAGATTAGACGATAATAGAAAAATACAGAAATGTTTTATATGTGAAAGATTGAAATAGAAGATGATGAGAAAAGCAATAAACCAATTCCCATACGGCGAAGCCCACATGCACATTTTCATGAATGGCACAGACTATAAAAAAGCCGTAGCCGACCAGAAAAATGGTGTCTGCGACCGGGTGATCCACGCGCATCTTGCGGAATACCGGAAGCGCGGAATCACCTGGCTGCGGGAAGGCGGGGATATCTACGGAACATCAAAACGGACGATGGAACTGGCACCTGCCTATGGGATCACCTACCGGACACCGATCTTTGCCATTCACAAAAAGGGGCACTACGGAGCAATCGTGGGAAGAGGTTACGAAACCATGCAGGAGTACAGGGAATTGATCGGGGATCTGCGCCGGCAGGGCGGACACTTCGTGAAAATTATGATCTCCGGCATCATGGACTTTACTCATGGAGGCCTGACGGAACCTTCACTTGCCGACGGTGAGATCCGCGAACTGATCCATATTGCCCATGAAGAAGGTTTCCCCGTCATGGCACATACAAACGGCAGTCAGGCAGTCCGGGCAGCAGCTCTCACAGGTGTGGACAGTATCGAACATGGAAACTTCTGCGACGAAGATGCGCTTCAGGCACTTGCAGCTTCCGATGCTGTCTGGGTACCTACGATAGTAACAGTAAAAAATCTTCTCGGAGACGGACGGTTTCCGGAACAAGTAGTGAAAAATATTTGGGAAGGACAGAAAAAAGCATTACTCCGCGCGTATCAGCTCGGAGCAAAACTTGCTCTCGGAAGTGATGCCGGAGCCTATCGTGTCCTCCATGGTCAGGGACTTCTTGATGAATACCAGGCTTTCCGGGAGATTCTGGAAGAAGACTTCCCGGACTGGGAAAAGCGGATCCGGAACGGTGACCGGCTGATAAAAGAAAGATTTTCTTAGAGCGTGTCTGAAAAAGAACCCTACAGGCAGGAATTCCCGGTTGCAAAAAAATAAAAAGCTGTTATAATAAAGAAGATTTTAATTAGTATAAAAATGCACTCACACTGTATAGATATGCAGAAGGATGAATCAGCCGGAAAACTATATGCAGATTCGTGAGTACACAAGAATAACAGGAGGATAAGAGTATGAAAAAGGCAGTTGTATTTGCACTGACAGGTATTATGGCAGTATCCATGTTCGGATGCGGCAGCAAAAAACAGGTAGAGGTATCCAGTGTTGATGATCTGAAAGATCTGACCATCGGTGTGCAGACCGGTACTACCGGAGACAGCTATGCCAGCGATGCAGTAGCAAGTGATTCTCAGATGAAACGTTATAACAAAGGTGCGGATGCCATCCAGGCTCTGAAGACCGGTAAGATCGATGCGGTTGTGATCGACTCTCTGCCGGCTCAGAAGTTCGTAGATGCCAACGATGATCTGAAGATCGTAGAAAATATCTGGGAACCGGAAGAATATGCGATCTGTCTGAAAAAAGGAAATACAGAACTGACAGAGAAAATGAATGCGGCCATCAAGGAACTGAAAGAGGATGGAACTCTGGATAAGATCATGGCAAACTACATCGGTGATGACCAGGGAAGCTATCAGTACGAGACTCCGGAAGGAACCGAGTATACCAACGGTACTCTGACTATGGCTACCAACGCAGAATTCGAGCCATGGGAGTATAAAGAAGGAGATAATATCGTAGGAATCGATGCAGATATGGCGAAAGCAATCTGCGACAAGATGGGTTATGATCTGAAGATTGACGATATGGCATTCGAATCTATCCTGGCAGCAGTTTCCAGTGGTAAGGCTGAATTTGGTGCGGCTGGTATGACTGTGACAGATGAGAGAAAAGAGAGTGTTGATTTTACGGATACTTATGCGAATGCGTCTCAGGTTGTGATTGTTAGAAAATAAATAGGTGGCTAGGCTACCCGGGTGGGGTTGGCTTGATCTTTCCATACTCCGACCCGCTTCCGCTCAGCTGGTCCTGGCAGCGGTACTAAGGCAGCAAAATACGCTGCCTAAGGACCGGCCGGCCCAGATGGTCTGCGTATGGAAAGATCAAGCCAACCTTCGCAGGCGGGAGGATATAAGATTTATTTTATGACAATTGGGGATGGCTTTTATATTAGTTTAAAAAGAGAGAGTTAATCCCTGTAAGATAAGAGATAGAGTAAGAGAAATACGAAAAAACCTTGTAAAAGGAGTGTAAGGGAAACGATATGGGATCTTTAAGTCATTGGGTTCACAGGTATTTTGTGGATAATGGGGCTTCCAGTTGGTGGTTGACGGGTTTACGGAATACGTTGCTGATTACGGTGCTGGCACTTTGTATTGGTGTGGTGCTTGGGTTTACGGTGGCGATTATCCGGTCGACTTATGAGCAGACAGGGAAGCTGAAGGTGTTGAATGCGATCTGTAAGGTGTATCTGAGTGTTATCCGTGGTACGCCTACGATGGTTCAGGTGCTGATATTTAACTTTGTTATATTTGCTTCCATCGCGGTGAATGAAGTTATCGTTGGTGGTGTAGCATTTGGTATTAACTCCGGTGCGTATGTGGCGGAGATCGTGCGGTCGGGTATCATGTCCATCGATAAAGGACAGATGGAGGCCGGACGGAGTCTGGGACTTAGTTCCGGACAGACGATGAAGCTGATTATTATGCCCCAGGCATTTAAAAATGTGCTGCCGGCACTGATCAATGAGATGATCGTGCTGCTGAAAGAGACATCTATCATCGGTTACATCGGTATGACGGATATCACGAAAGCAGCGACACTGGTACAGAGCCGTACATACGAAGCCTTTGTACCGTTGATCGCAGCTGCAGTATTTTACTGGGTGCTGGTAACGATTCTGACATACTTTATGGGTAAACTGGAGAGGAGGTTGAGAAAAAGTGACCGCAAATAAAGGAAAAGTTTTATTGCAGGTACAGGGACTGGAGAAGAAGTTTGATGATAACCAGGTTCTGGACGGTATCACCACAGATATCTGTCAGGGTGAAGTGGTAGCAGTCATCGGCCCATCCGGTTCCGGAAAATCTACCTTTCTTCGTTCGCTGAACCTTCTGGAAGTTCCAACCGGCGGAAAGATTCTTTTTGAAGGTGTGGATATTACAGATCCGAAGGTTGATATCAACCGCCACCGTCAGAAAATCGGTATGGTATTTCAGCAGTTCAATCTGTTTCCACATAAGACAGTAAAAGAGAATATCATGCTGGCTCCTGTGACACTGGGATTGATGAAAGAAGAGGAAGCTTCTGAGAAAGCAGAAGAACTCCTTGCCCGTGTGGGTCTTCCGGACAAAGCAGATGCTTACCCGGACAGCCTTTCCGGTGGACAGAAACAGCGTATCGCCATCGCACGTGCCATGGCGATGAATCCGGATGTGATGCTCTTTGATGAGCCGACTTCCGCGCTGGATCCGGAGATGGTCGGAGAAGTACTGGAGATCATGAAAGAACTGGCACAGACAGGAATGACCATGGTAGTTGTTACCCATGAGATGGGATTCGCCAGAGAAGTGGCCACCAGAGTAATTTTCATCGATGAAGGAAAGATCCAGGAAGAGAATACACCGGATGAATTCTTTGCACACCCGAAGAATCCGAGACTTCAGGAGTTCTTATCAAAAGTATTGTAACAGAAAACAGGCAATGACCGGAAAAGGTCATTGCTTATTTTACTTACAGGAAATTACTTTCATGTAAAGAAAAAAACATTCCGCGAGGATACGCAAGGCACATTTTTGGTTCTCTATAGTTTGTACAAAAAAATAACAGATACAGAACTGAATATTTGTAAAACGACGAAAAATGGTAATTCATGTTAAAAAAATTGCATTTATATTGAAAATGCACAAACCCAGTGTTATACTTTTGGATAGTATGATAAATAAGTGAAGAAAAAATAATGAGAGAACAAAAGTAAAGTTCTCGTTTTCTGAGGGGGAAACAGAAAGATGTACAAAAAAGGCTCGAAGGGCTGGTTAAAACACTTTGATTTCATGTTGCTGGATATGATCTGTCTTCAGATCGCATTCCTGCTTGCCTATGTGATCCGTCATGACAGCGGCAGTCCCTACATAGTTCCACTATATCGGAACATGGCGATTTTTATGGAACTGTTGGATATCGTCGTGATGTTTTTCTATGAGACATTATCCAATGTTTTGAAACGGGGATATTTCAGGGAGTTTGCAGCGACGGTAAAGCATGTGCTCCTTGTGGAACTGTTCTCGGTGCTGTATCTGTTTACGATGCAGGAAGGTCAGGCGTACTCCAGAACCGCACTATATCTGACCGGTGTGATCTATGCGATTCTCACTTACATCGTCCGGATTATCTGGAAAAAAATTCTTCGAAGCAGAATGAGTGAAGGAAACCGTTCTCTGTTGGTCGTGACGACAAAAGATATGGCAGAGCAGGTCGTTCATAATATCCGGGAGAATAACTATGAACGCTTTACTTTATCCGGTCTGGTAATTATCGATGATGATCTCTGCGGTACGAAAATCGCAGGCGTTCCGGTAGTAGCCAACGAAGAAAATGCAGCTGCTTATGTCTGCCGGGAGTGGATCGACGAGGTATTTGTCATTCCGGCAACCGATGTTCCCTATCCGTATGCTCTGATGGAACAGTTTACGGAAGCGGGTGTGACGGTACATCTGAACCTGGCGAAAGTCTCTGAGGCGATGGGTGGAAAAAAACAGCTGGTGGAAAAAGTCGGACCCTATACCGTACTGACAACCAGTATCAACTATGCATCCACAAAACAGTTGTTTATGAAACGCGCAATCGATATCGCCGGTGGTCTGTTTGGTTGTCTGCTGACTTTGCTGATCACTTTGTTCGTGGGTCCTGCTATTTACCTGAAGTCCCCGGGTCCGATCTTCTTTGCCCAGGAGCGTGTCGGTAAAAACGGTAAGAAATTCAAAATGTACAAATTCCGCAGCATGTATATGGATGCAGAAGAACGGAAAGCCGAACTGATGAAACAGAACCGTGTCAGCGACGGCATGATGTTCAAGCTGGACTTTGATCCCCGTGTCATCGGTAATGAAATCCTGCCGGACGGAACGAAGAAAACCGGCATCGGTAACTTCATCCGCGTCACCAGCCTGGATGAATTCCCACAGTTCTTTAATGTACTGAAAGGTGATATGAGCATCGTAGGAACCCGTCCACCGACACTGGATGAGTGGAATAAATATGAACTCCATCACAGAGCGAGACTTGCGATCAAACCGGGCATTACGGGTATGTGGCAGGTTAGTGGAAGAAGCGAGATCACCGATTTCGAAGAAGTTGTAAAACTGGATACGGAGTATATCAGTGAGTGGAATGTAGGAATGGACATTAAGTTACTCTGGAAGACAGTGGTTTCGGTGATTAGGCGGGATGGGTCGATGTAAGAGAAAATGAAAAGAGAAGAGGGTGCAGTTTGTTCTTAGCGGAAAGAGAACAAACTGCATTAGAGCATATGTAGATAAGTTATAAATATAAAAACATAATTCAAAAAACAAGAGAACCTACAAAATTGCGATTGCGGGCACTGGATATGTTGGACTGTCAATTGCAACTTTACTGAGTCAACATCATTAGGTCACAGCGGTTGACATTGTTGCAGAAAAAGTTGAACTGATCAACAACTGTAAATCTCCGATTCAAGATGAATATATTCTGGCATCCGAATGATGAGGGTGGTATGGCTTGGAATGACCCGGAAATCGGCATTGAGTGGCCGGAACTGAAGGGTGAGTATAAGGGTGGTGCCAGTGCAGAAGGTTACACGCTGGAAGATGGTAATGTACTGAACCTGAGCGATAAGGACCAGAAGTGGATGGGACTGAAATATACTTTTAAATTATAAGAACTATTGGTAGTACGGAGGATTTTACTCATGGCAGAGAAAAAGAAAATACTGTACATAGTCGAAGCTATGGGCGGAGGCGTTTTTACTTATATAGTTGACCTTGCCAATGAGCTTGTCAATTCTTATGACATGTACATTGCTTATGCAGTGCGGAAACAGACACCACAGAACTATAAAGACTATTTCGATAAAAGGATTCATCTGATTGAAGTCAAAAACTTTGGACGGGCAATTGATCCGGCGAAAGATATCGCAGCATTTTTTGAAGTCAAAAAGATGGCGGCAGAGATTAAGCCAGATGTGATTCATCTGCATAGTAGTAAAGCAGGTGTGATTGGCCGGGTTGCGTTCAATGGGGAAATCCCAATGTTCTATACCCCGCACGGTTATAGCTTTCTGATGGAAAACTATAAACCAATGAAACGCAGAATGTTTAAGTTGATTGAGTCAGTGTGTGCAAAGAGAAATTGCATGACCATCAGTTGCAGCGTGGGTGAACATCAAGAATCCCTGAAACTTACCAAACATGCTACTTATGTAAATAACGGCATTAATATGGCAGAACTTCAGGAGATTATTGATAAGACAGAAAAGGTTGAACATCCATTTACGGTTTACACACTGGGCAGAATCTGTTATCAGAAAAATCCTACACTGTTTAATGAGATTGCCGAATCACTTCCAGATGTGAAATTTGTCTGGATTGGTGATGGTGAACTTCGAGACCAACTTACAAGCGAGAATATCGAAATCACAGGATGGGCTGACCGAAGCACTGCAATTAGATATGCAGTTAATGCAGATGTTTTTCTTTTACCAAGTAGATGGGAAGGACTTCCAATTTCTCTACTTGAATCCATGTATATGAAGAAAGCATGTGTGGTAAGTAATGTAATTGGTAATCGGGATGTTATCCATAATGATGAGAATGGCTTTGTGTGTACGAAAGTGGAAGACTTCGTAAAGGCTATCGAAGAATGTCAGGGCGCAGTTGAAAAACTAACAGAACACGCATATCAGGATATTCTAAAGATGTATAACACTAAGGTGATGGCTGAACAATATAGTAAAAAATATGAAACAGCAATGAATAGATAAAAGACTTGGAGAGTATTAGAATGAAAAAAACAGCAATTGTGTCATGTTATTTCCAACATAACTATGGAAGTATGCTTCAGGCATACGCTACACAAATGGCGCTAGATAAACTGGGATATGAAAATGAAACCATTGATATTTCTGGCTTTAATGGAGAAATTAAAAAGGTAAAATTGCTGTATTTTGCTAAGGCGAGTTTAACCTCAGATATTTTGTTATCTAAACTTGGCATGGCAAAGAATGTATTGATTAAGAAATTTTCTAAAAATCAGTATGCTCAATTGTCTAAGGTTCGCGCAGAAAAATTTGATGAATTTAGCCGTAAACAGTTTAGGCTATCTCCAAAATATGATTCAAAGGCAGGGCTTGGACGTAAATGCAAAGATAATTATTTGAGTGTGCTTGTAGGAAGCGATCAGTTATGGCTTCCTGGAAACATTGCAGCGGATTATTACACACTCAACTTTGTTCCAGAGACAGTAAATTCGATTGCTTATGCAACAAGTTTTGGACAGTCAAGTTTGCCGAAGAATTCTACAAAAAAGGCAGAGGTATTTTTAAAGAAAATAAAGCACATTGGTGTAAGAGAAGAATCGGGTCAAAAACTGGTGAAAGAAATTGCGAATCGCGATGTTCCAGTGGTTTGTGATCCGACATTGCTGTTTACAGGCGATGAATGGATGGCAATTCAACAGAAAGAGCCAATTGTAAAGGGAAAGTACATTCTATGCTATTTTCTTGGTAACAATCCGCCTCATAGAGAATTTGCAAAACGCTTAAAAGAAGTTACAGGCTGCAAGATTATAGCATTGACACATTTGGATGAATTTGTAAAGAGCGATGAAGGTTATGCTGATGAAACGCCTTATGATATTGATCCGGCAGATTTTCTGAATTTGATTCGGAATGCAGAATATGTTTGCACGGATTCGTTTCACTGCTCTGTTTTTTCAATTCTTTATAAGCGGCAGTTTTTTACATTCCGTCGGTATAACAGAAATACAAAACAGTCAACAAACAGTCGTTTAGATACACTGTTTCACATGGCGGGAATCTCTGGCAGATTACTGACAGGAGAAGAAAATATAGCCGATTGCTTAAAGATAGAGACAGATTTTGAAAGCGTTCATAAAAAGTTAGAAGGAATCCGGCAGAAGTCTTATGAATATCTTTTGGCGGCATTAAAAGATGAAGGGAGTACAGATTTGTGATTGAAGTTAATAAAAAACAGGACTGTTGCGGCTGTACTGCCTGCGCAGCAATTTGTCCTAAAGATGCAATCATTATGAAAGAAGATAAAGAGGGATTTTTCTATCCAACAGTTGATAAAGAAAACTGTATTGATTGTGGTGCTTGTGAAAAAGTGTGCCCCATCATCCATACCGCAAAGGAAAAACCTCTTGAACAAGCTGCATATATCGTACAGAATAAAAATCAAAAAATCTTAAGAGAAAGTACAGCTGGTGGAGCGTTTACGGCAATTGCTAAATATATTTTGCACAATAATGGTGTTGTGTTTGGTGTAGAATTAGGCACCGACTTAATGGCTCATCATGTTGCAGTTGAAAAGGAAAACGATTTATATCGATTCCGTAATAGTAAATATGTCCAAAGTTCTGTGGGGGGGGTACCCACCGACAGATTAAGTCCTTCTTAGAGCAAGGCAGATTCGTATGCTTTAGCGGAACGCCGTGTCAGATAGAGGGGCTGAAAAATTTCTTAAAGAAAGATTACGACAATCTGATCACTGTTGACGTGGCCTGTAAAGCTGTACCTTCTCCTTTGATATTTCGTAAATATGTGGAATATCAGAAGAAAGTGCTTTCAGACAATATAAAGACGGTTCGTTTCCGCGATAAGCATTACGGATATAAATATTCAACAATGAATGTCATAACAGACAGAAATCATGGTAATAACCATCAGGGTGTTGAATCTGATCCGTGGCTAAGAGCATTTTTCTCTAATATTTGTGATCGACCATCGTGCCATTCGTGTCATTTCCGTAAGCAGTATCGTGTTAGTGATTTTACGATATGGGATTGCTTTAATGTTGGCAGGTTCTCAAAAGAACTGGATAATGACAAAGGGGCTACGAGAGTTTTGGTGCATACAAAAAAGGGAAGAGAAATCTTTAATGCAATTAAGGATGACTTCTCTTACGTTGAAATCGAACCAGAAGCCGCTGTAGCTGGTGCAAAGGAAATGAAAGAATCTGTTGCACCGAATGAGAAACGTGAGTCATTCTTCAAAGACGCAAATAGAATGAGCGGAGAAGAATTGTTTAATAAGTATTTTCCGGAGACCTTTAAGGTTAAAGTGGAACACTGCATCAGGTTGACCTGTTATAAACTAGGTATTTATAGCGCAGCAAAAAAACTATATGTCAGGCTAACGCATAAGTACTAAGTTTGCTATTCGTCTTGATTTCTGAATCTGTATTATGCGGAAAGGAAATCAGATGATTGAAATTAAGGATAAAAAAGATTGTGCTGGTTGTACGGCCTGTACAGAGATTTGTCCAAAGAAATGTATACAGATGAAACCAGATGAAGAAGGATTTCTGTATCCGGTTGTCGATAAAAATAGATGTGTAGAGTGTAATGCCTGCAACATGGTTTGTCCAATTCAAAATCCCATTACTGAAGAAGAAAAGCCACAAAAAGCTTATCTGGTTCAACACTGTGATGAAAAGGTGAGATTGGATAGTTCGGCAGGCGGTGCATTTACAGCCATAGCAACAGTTGTTCTTCAAAGGGGCGGAGTAGTATTTGGTGCAGCATACGATGAGAACTTTCATGTACAGCATACCTATGTAGAAGCTGTTAATGAATTAAAAAGATTCCGGAACAGCAAATATGTACAAAGCGATTTGGGAGATTCCTTCTGTTTGGTAAAAGATTTTCTCCAGAAAGATAGATGGGTCTGCTTTAGCGGAACACCATGCCAAACTGAGGGGTTATCAAAGTTTTTGAGAAAACCATATGAAAAGTTGATTTTAGTTGATGTGGTATGTCACGGTATTCCGTCGCCGCTGATATGGAGCAAATATCTGGAATGTCAAAAACAGACTTTTCCAAAACCAGACAACATCCGCTTCCGGGATAAGTTTTATGGATATAAATACTCCACAATGAGTATTATACAAGATGGAAAGAACGTATACCATGCAGGATCGCAACTTGATCCAATGTTAAGAGCTTTCTTTTCAGACACATGTGATCGGCCTTCTTGTTATGAGTGTCCTTTCAAAAAGAGATATCGTGTAAGTGACTTCACAATTTGGGATTGCTTTTCTGTATATGACTTTGATAAGAAATTAGATGATGACAAAGGTACGACCAGAGTCCTTTGCCATTCTCAAAAAGCGGCGAACCTTATGCGAGAGGTAATGTGGTATGCAAGGTGTGAAGAAGTATCGGCGGATAAGTTGGTTGTGGGTGTAAAGGAAATGTTTGAATCCGTTCCAATGAACCCAAAGCGGACCGTATTTCTGGCTGATGCAGCAAAGATGTCGGGTAAAGAGCTGTTTAAAAAATATTATCCTGTCACGAATAAGGTAAAAGTAAAAACGGCCATTCGGAAGGCACTTCTGATGACTGGAATCTATGGAATAATGAAGAAATGTTTAAATCGGGTGCGAGGTAGATAAAATGATGGAGCCATTTGTAAGTATTATTGTTCCGGTATATAAAGTACCGGAGCAATATTTAAGAAAGTGCATTGAAAGCACAATGACACAAACACTGAAAAACATTGAAATCCTGCTGGTGGACGATGGCTCACCGGATCAGTGTGGCAAGATTTGTGATGAGTACGCAGAAAAAGATAAGCGAATTCGGGTATTACATAAAAAAAATGGTGGACTCTCCTCGGCTAGGAATTACGGCTGTAAAGCTGCACAGGGCAAATGGATCATGTTTGTGGATGGTGACGACTGGATTGAGCCAGATATGTGCCAAACCATGTATAGTGCCGGAGATGAAAAACAGGTGCAGCTCGTTATGTGTGGCATTATGAAGGATTACGGTAAATCGGCTACGGAATATAAATTCTATCTGGAAGATGGAAAAGTATATAAGGGTCAGGAATGTAAATGGCTTCAGCAGCAGCTTTTGGTTTATAACGGAAATATTGCAGTTGCGTATTCAAAGTTGATTGACCGAAAATTATTGTTGGACAATCAGATTTTTCACGATGAAGTACTTCGTCAGGGCGCGGAAGGGCTGGAATTTAATCTTCGGCTATTTGAAAAACTGGAGAGTGCAATATTTATCAATAAGCCATTTTACCATTATATCTATAATGAAAACTCAATTTCTGCGTCACATAATGAAGTAAATCATGAGTTCGTAATTAAGTGCTTTGAAAAAATCAAAGCGTTTATAGATACATCTGATAATAAGGAGATGCTGAAGCCTTGGTTTGACAATCGACTGCTGTATGTGATTGTAACCACAGCGGTCAGTGGCTATTTCAATCCGACTAATACGGAACCGTATGCAGATAAAAAGCGGAAATATGCAACATATCTTGAAAAACCGATTGTAAAAGAGGCTTTAAAGACGAAGAATACAGTTGGAATTGGAAAGCAAAGAGAAGTTGTACTGTTCTTTATTAAGCATCGGATGTACTTGATGCTTGATATGATGGGAAAAATTAGAAAGTGGCAGAAGGAGCATAGGTAGGATTATATAAAATCCGTAAAATATTATGAATAGAAAAGTGTCGAGAAAAAGTATAATTGCTATTGTTATGGATTTAATGTGGCTTTGTTTATTAATGGGATTAAGTGCATTTAACCCTAGTGAATATAAGGTCGTTTTTGTAATCATGACAATAGTGCATATTGGTTTACTGATAACATGGATAAAATCACACGGTAATGTATTTAATTATTTTTCAATAATTTTATTGTTGTCATACATATACTATTTTGGTCAATACCTTTTAGTCTTTTTTGATATTGAAAATAAGAGGCAATTTACTATTCTTAATACCTATACACCGACAACGATTAATCGAGCTGCGATATATTTGGAAGTGAATATGGTAGTGCTACACGCATTTACTGTTCTATTTAAAAAAACTGTAAAAAATTTAACAGATGATTCATCAGAATATAAAGGCAGAAAAGTAAACATAAATGTATTCCGATATGTTTCGCTAGCACTGTTGATTGTTTCTTTTGCGTGTGAATTTTTTTTGCTGATTTTTAAGATTAAATTGAATGTTACACAAGGTTATGGTGTTGCGCTAAATACTAACTATAGTGGTGCAGGTGCTTTTTCGCATATAGTTAATTTTGGATCAACTCTTTTCCTTCCGGCATTATTTGCATCTTTTGTTTCGACAAAAGGAAAAAGGAAATCTACAGTATTTGTTTGGACTATTTATATAGTATTTATTGCCCTATACTTTATGTCTGGCAGTAGATTTGAAGCAGTTGTTTCGTTGGCAGGAGTTTGTCTTTATTATAATTGTTATTGCAAAAAAATTGATTTAAAAAAGCTGGTGCTGATTGCACTGGTTGGTGTTGCGGTATTGTATGTATGCTCGCTTCTTTCAAATGTTAGAAGAATAACGAATTATGGAAAAACCAATTCAGCATCACAAATCCTTAATGAAGCAATACATGATACTAATGAGGATAATATTTTCACAGATGTAATTTCCACTGCAGGTATGCAGATTTTGACAGTAACTGCAGTATACGATAATTGCCCTTCAGAAATACCCTATTCATATGGAGAATACTATCTGTTTGGAATTTTAAGAATAATTCCTAATGTGACAGGTGGCACTAATATATTTATAACTGACAGTATTGATACTATGTTTAGAAAGTTTCTGACAGTTACATATGGAATGGGATCATCCTTTATTATAGAAGCATATTATAATTTTGGATATGCTGGAGTTTTGATGATGGTGCTTTACGGCGCACTCATTGCATATCTTGTTAATTTTATGGAAAATAGACAAAAACAGGAGGAAAATCTTGTTTTAACTTATTTTGTATACTATATTGCTGCAACAAGTTTCTTTTGGATTAGATCTGATGCTAGGTTTCTTGTAAGAGAAATAGTGTTCTATTATTGGGGAATAAAAATATTGACCATGTGCGTTCAAGGAACATTTTTTCGCAACATTGAAAGAAAGCAATGAGAAGATAGGAATATAGATACGTATGGATAAACGACTTCAAAAAGGAATTATAGCAGTATTTTTAGCGAATGCAATAAATGTATTATTTAGCTTGGCAACAAATTTTTTGTTACCGAAATTTTTGTCAGTTGAAAGCTACGCTGGAATTAAGGAATTTCAGCTCTATGTATCCTATGTAGGATTATTTCATTTTGGATTTGTTGATGGAATCTATTTGAAATATGGGGGAAAAACGCTTGGAAAAACAGTAGATAAGAGTTTTGCAACAGATCTTTCCACGATGACTGTTTTTCAACTGATAATTTCATGTGTAACATTATTTGTTGCAGTAATATTGAAAGATAAGATTTTGGTGTTCTTTGCTCTGTCAATATTGCCACAAAATATGGGCAACTATTTTAAGTTTTTATATCAGGCTACTGGAGAATTTACGCTTTATGGAAAAGCAATGAATCTCACAACGATTTCTACATTTGCTTTAAACATGTTTTTGCTGTTTGTAGTAAAAACCGATGATATAGTCTGGTATGTTTTAGGATATGTTGTTTTATACTTTGGTGTCTGGATTGTATTAGAAGTTTATTTCCGAGCAAAACACACCATTGAAAAAGGCAATTTATTTTTGATGAACGTATTACTGGATAATGTTAAATCAGGATTCCTTTTAACGCTAGGAAACCTGTCTTCCATTTTTTTAACGAGTATGGATCGATGGTTTGTAAAAGGACTTATGGATACACTTGCCTTTGCTCAGTATTCATTTGCTGTTAGTGTGGAGAATTTTCTTAATTTAGCAATAACTCCAGTGACCACAACATTGTATAATTATTTTTGTCGAGAAGAAAGACCGGAAGCACATAAAGATGCTTATAACTATGTTGCTCTGTTTGCAGTTGTTGTACCAGCAGCTGCATTTCCGGTTAAATTTATTCTTAAGATTTTTTTGATTAACTATATTGATGCGAATTCTGTTATTTTCTTTTTGTTTTCTGCTCAGATTTTCTATACAATTATACGTAGTATATATGTCAATCTGTACAAAGTGCAGCGAAAGCAGAAGGTGTATTTTACAAAATTGATATTCGTTCTTCTTGTGGGATTTATTACAAATTGCGCTTGCTTTGCAGTTGTACATGTCAAAGAATCTTTTTCTGTTGGCACTTTGATATCTGCGATAGTGTGGTATTTTATATCGGAAACGGATTTTAGATATCTTAAAATAAAAATAAAAACTAAGGCGTTTCTCTTTGTGGAACTTTTATCTTTCTTGTTTTTTGGATTAAAGGTGGATTCTGCTGTATACGGTTGTATAGCTTATATGTTGATTACTATCATAATGTCATTCGTTTTAATGCAAGATACTATGATTAAAATTTATAATATCTTAAGAAAAAAATATCAAAGGAGTATTAATGAATGAAAACATCTGTTGTAATGACAGTCTATAATGGTTCCAGATATTTGTTAGAAATGCTGGATTCATTAAGAAATCAGACGCGGACCATAGATGAGGTACTTTTTTTTGATGATCGCTCAACTGATTCAAGCCGAGAAATAATTCAAACATATATTTCTGAGCATAAACTGAGTAATTGGAAGTTGATAATCAATGAAAATAACAAAGGATGGGAAAAAAATTTTACAAATGGAATAAGTGCGGCTACGGGAGATATTATTTTTCCATGTGATCAAGATGATGTATGGCATCTTGATAAGATTGAGAAAATATCAAATGCATTCGAAAGCAATAATGATATTTTCCTACTGGTATCTGGATATCATGCATTTAGCGAAAACGGGGGAAAAATGGTCGTTCAGCAGCATGTGCAGACCGAAACGGAAGATGAAGTTAGTAAGGTTGTTTTTAATGAAAAGTATTATCAGATATGTAGACCAGGATGCACAATGGCATTTCGCAAAGAAATAATGCCAGCTTTTTTGGCATTATGGAAAGAAGGAACTCCGCATGATGCATTATTATGGTGCATTGCTTCAATTCAGCAAAAACTATATTTGCATAAGGGAACATTTATAGAGTATAGAAGACATGATTCTAATGCATCTAAAGGTATATCGCATGGGTATAAATATAAAGTTAATGAAATAAACCGTACTATTCAGGTGAATAATTGGTATCTGAATGCATTTGATGTAGATTTAAAAAAGCGTAAACTAATCGAGAACTGTTCAAGGTGGTGTGAATTTAGAAAAAAACTGATTGTGGATAAAAAGGTTATTTATTGGTTCAAACTTTGGCCATTGAAAAACTATTATTTAAAGCCAAAAAAATATTTTGGGGATTTATATTATTATCTTAAAAGATAAGAGGGTGCAATTTTGTGGCCGGAGTAGAGTGCCATGCCCATGCAGACCAGAGAGCCACAAGCGAAATACTTGTGAGCCTGCATCAGTTTCTTGCAGCCCGTGTAGAAGCATCCTGCCATGCAGGCAAGTGCGCCGAGTGACCAATATTTATGTGCTTTCATTTTGTGTGTCCTCCTTATCTTTTTTCTGTATTTTGAGCAATTCCTCGATTGCCGTTTTACTCGCTGAAATAAAAATGCTCCAGAAGTTATATTGCTTACAGTACTATAATTAAACTACTAAAAAGGAAAGAGGTTATCACGATGCCAAGAACAAAAGGCAGCAAAAACCGTCCAAAAACCAATATCACCAAAGGTTGCGCATCCCAGATTGCGGAGAAGCAGGACACTATAATGGACAAAAACAAATCACCACTTGACAATCAGCGAGATGCCATATGTTCTGAGAAGAGAGTAGAGGAAGACAGAGAACACTGCTTATATGTAAATAAACAAGATAAGTTTTGAATAGTTAGGAGAAAAGATATGGCAACTATACTTAATCAGGCGAAAGAAACATTAAAGACCTGCAGAAAAGTCAAAAAAGAAGCTGAAAACATGTATGTATATAAAAATGATAAAAGAGCTATGAGGGATATAACAACCGCAGAAAATGTAAAAGATGCTGCAAGTGAAGCAATGGGAAAGATCGAACTTACCATGAGTGGATTGAAGAAAACAAAAAAGAATAATGAGAAGTATGTAGCGGAATATAAGAATATGAAAGAAATACGTGATGAAGCTAAGAATAATTGTAGAAGAATTCCTATAAAGTAATTAAGAAGGATTGTATGTAATAGAATGTGTAGAAATCCCAAGAGAAACAATGTGAAAAAGTTGCCCGGTGTCATGTTATGATGGTACGGCATACAGTTTGGAAGCTTACAGTGATAATAGATTCAGATTTAGCACGGATAGTAAAATTAAAGGAATTGTTGATGGATTGAAAAGCCACTCGTGGCCACAACAGGAACCGGCAGTGCGATCTGTAAATGAAATTGATTTTCAGACTGCAAGTGGTAATGAATTGTTCGTTTTGGGACGAAATATTTAGCAGGTGGCAGATGCTTTTATAGATAGAAGAAATAATGTGACGCAATTGGATAAGAAAAAACGTTTTACTGTCAGGGATGGGATGACGAGATACTCGAAAAGATAAAGAAAAACTGTGTGGACACACTGAGTTTCAGGAGCTCACTCAGTTTTTTTAAAATAACAGTATATAGTTTATAACGGAAATAAAAGAAATAGAGTGCAGAGCAGACTGTGAAAGAGCTGGAAGAGGTTGAAATTGAATGTGGACCGATTCGTGTAGATGATTGTATCGGCAAGAAGATGACTTTTTTACATGACCCGGACGGATGCCGTAGGGACTGCATGAATAAAGTTGGGAGAGAAAAGGCTATCTAAGGCGCATAATATGGTAAACGTCATAAGAATTCATGTGCAAATTGAATAAAATCGATATGCCACAGCCGTGGCAAGTCATCGCGTAGCAACTTTGTTCTTCACTTCATCCTGCCATTGCTAGAAATGATAGATGCGAGCATTTTACTCTATCTGGTTTATATTTTTCTACCTGTATAATAAAACGGTTTCCAGTATGAGTAAATATCACAATAAAAGAACTTTTAAAAGATGTGAACGTACATTTGACGAAGAGAGATGAGGAATAACTACGGCATTGTGTTAAGAATATATTCCACAAGAACGATTTGGCATAGTATCCATTGGTGAGGGAATAGATGTGATGATGTATCTGGAGATTCCGACAGTTTTTCCAGCCTGTTTTTCCTTCTTGAATTATAAGGTAGATCTTTTACCGTCAGTATATTGACAATCGCAGATCATATTGTTATAGTGGATACAACATATCTGGGAAGCAATTCTTCAACTATTCGGTTATCTGATTCCCCGTATGAAAAAAGAAAATCTGGGGGAACGGAATGTTTGGGCAGGAAACTCTGTTCCTCTTATAAAGGAAAGGAGTATGCCTATGGGAAAGGTGGATACAGCCACCAAAGCCTATATGAGAAAAAATAACATTTTTGCAGATGCATTTAATTACCTGATCTATGATGGAAAACCTGTCGTTAATCCGGAACAGCTGAGAGAACTTGATACAACAGAGATTGCTCTGCCATTTGGTCCGCAGGAAAATGGCCAGTCGAATGACCTGGTTCAGAAGTATCGTGACATCCTGAAATCAGCAGTCGTGATGCAGGAAGATGAGGCAGCATATATCCTGCTTGGAATCGAGAATCAGACAGACATCCATTATGCGATGCCTGTCCGGAACATGATATACGATGCCCTGCAGTACGGAAAGCAGGTTGCAGATACAGCTGCAAATCACAGAAAAAGTGATAAAAGTTTCAGAAAACGTACAAGTGAGGAATATTTATCCGGATTTTACAAAGAGGATGTATTGAAACCCGTGGTTACGCTTGTGATACATTTTGGAGCGGACGAATGGGATGCCCCGTTATCGTTACATGAGATGATGGGAACTCAAAACGAGAAACTGATGCACTATGTCCAGGATTACCAGATCCATCTGATTGACCCGGCGAAACTTACGGAAGAGGATCTGAAAAAGTTTACATCGAGTCTGCGGGAAGTGATAGAGTATATTAAATATTCGAAAGATAAAGAAAAATTATCGAGAATCTTAAAAGACAATTCACGGATGCTGATAGACCGTGAGGCAGCGCTGGTGATAAAAACAATCACGAATACAGCGATAGAGATTTCAGAAAAAGAGGAGAAGATAGATATGTGTAAAGCAATTGATGATATGCTGAGCGAGAGAGAAGCAAAAGGAGAGATAAGGGGGATTGAGATCGGAGAATTCCGGATGCTGGTTAAGCAGGTAAAAAAGGGACGGCTAACGATAGAAGAAGCGGCTGAAGATGCAGCGATGAGCGTGGAAGAGTTCAGAAATGTGACAGATGATATGTTGAAGGAAGGTTAGAGATGTGATACCATAAAAGAGTCTGAGTAAAATAGTAACGTTGATTTTCTTTGCTATGTGTGATATCATGTAAGTAAATATACACGAACCGGGGAAGGTAGTGTAAAAGCAAAGGAAGATACCAGGGCCGCGGGAAACCGTGGTCCTGATGTTTTATACGCGAAAAATTTTAAAATATATGATCGGAGGTATTGCCATGATCAGATGGCTTCACATTTCAGATTTACATATAAAAGACAGGGCGGACTGGAATAATTTTGAACGGGAACTTCTGGAGAAATGCAAAGAGTTCGGGAAAATAAATATTATTATCGTTACAGGAGATTTTCACAATTTCTGTGAAAAGGAAAATTTTATTCTTGCAAAAGAATTTTTGGTGAGATTGACAGAACAACTGGAGTTAGATATAAACAAAGATTTGTTTATAGTTCCCGGAAATCATGATGGTGTGACAAAAGTAGATTGTAAGAATACTCATATAAAAGCATTGAATGATAATCCAATAGATGATGAAGCACCTGAAAGTTTTCAGGCACTGGAAGGAGCTTTTCGGGATTATGAGAAGTTTGTAAAAGACATGATACCGGATTATCCAGAGCTTCATCCGGCGAAGACTCATATACGATGCTGGCGTGAACGGATCAACTTTGTGCACTGTAATACGGCAATTGGAGCAGATGGCAAGAAAAAGGACAGGCAGCTAATGAATGTAGATGAGTTGGCAAAATGTAGTCCTTCTGGAGAAAAGACAAATATAATATTAGCGCATAACAGTTTTGAGGACATGGATGCGAGAATACAGAACAGAATGAAAGACTGGATGCGCATCTACCATGTAGCGGCATATCTTTGCGGAGATCGGCATCGCCGGGAGCTGACCAGTATAGAGATAGATAGGAAAAAAAATATTCGGATTCCATGTGTTGTGAATTATAAATCGGCTCCGGATTCGGCGGATGATTATTCGGAATTTGGAGTTATCATCGGAGAATGGACAGAAAGGAAAACCCGATTACAGGGATGGATCTGGAAAAGTGGAGAAGGATTTGCAGTGGATGGAGAGATAACCGGTACGCAGATTAACATGTGCGAAGATGTGAAAGAGCTTGAAAAAGAGGAGCAGGAAGTAGTACAGGAAGCGCAGAACCGGTGTGAGTGTTGCAATCAGGAAATGAATATACAGGACAAGGATAGAGAAGCGCAGAGAATGCATACCTTTATCAAAAATTACCATAAAATGACACCGCATATGATTGTTCAGTACAATGCGCTATATAAGAAAGATGGATGGGAAATTAAGGAAAATTATACGGAGCAGGAATTGTTTGAGTATGTAACCGCGGTAAAAAAAGCAGGAAAATTAGAGGAAATATTGGATTTTATAGAAAATCTGATTTGAGACAGGGGGATAAAAAATGGAAAAATTATTGAGAAGTTGTTATGATGAGGCCGGTATCTTAGGAGCGAATGCGCTGATCTATGAAAAACGTAAAGATGCGATCATGACGCTTATAGATGATGAAATTCTGAGTAGGAAGAACTATGCAGATCTGACAGACTGGCTGATGGGCAAAGAGGAGAGACCGGAGGAGGTTTTGATTCAACTGGAGCAGGTATTTTGTAAGTACGATGAACATTTTACACTCCAGGGTATGCAGTTCGAGAATGCAGAAAATAAAGAAGTGAAGATATTAAGCATGGTGTTACTGTATCAGTACTGTGTAAAAAACGAAGATTTTGAATTTCCTTTAAAGATTCTATGTGGCGCTATGGTGGGATATAGGATTCAAAGTCGAATGATGGAAAAGAAATTTGACACTATGGTTTCAAAATATCGAATTTCTCTAAGAGTCGGGAAAGAATTGTCAAAATTAAAAAAGATGTCAGCATTTACGGAGGCTAAAAAGGGAATAACCGAAGCAATCAATAATGAAATACCTTATGAAGCAGGGGCATCAGAATTGAAGAATGTGCTGGAACAGATTGAATTGTGTCAGAGAAATATTAAAATCTTGGCTGAAAACGAAACTACATATAGAAATAATATGAAAGCGAGAAGTGAGGAAACGAATCTCTTGTGGTGGCTGGTTTCGGAATGGAGTGAATACTATCAGAAAGGTTATGAGAATATGAAAGTAGAAGAAGCCGCATTAAGTGCTCCATTCGAAATCAACAAACTGGTTGAATTTGATGTGTATCCATATGTTTTCAGCCAGATTATAAGAAAAATGTTATCTGTGTCTGCGGGAGATATGGAAACGGAATGCTCACTGAAAGAGATGATTTTGTCTGCAGGAAGTAAATTACCGGAAAATAGTGTCGGGGATGTTGAAAAAGAGAAACTGGATGCCAGAATTCAGCCGGTTCTTTATGGTGTGGAAAGCAGAAACAGGATAGAGAAGGAAGAAGAATGGGCGGCGGCGTTTCGGGCAGAATCAGGAAATGATATAGATAATATTCGGATGTCTGTTGTTGATTTTTCGTTACAGCTGTGCAGAGAACTGGAATTGCTGAGATATATGCAAAATGAAAGATAAGAGGTAATAGATGGAAGAATCAAATCAATTTTTGGAAGAGAATGCAATAACATATGACACAGAAGCGGATGAGAAAGTAATACCGGAAGATGTGGTTTATGTATATAGCGGTAATGCCATGAATATGGAAGAAGTTTTTCAATTTTCCTGTTTGAAAACTGTCGAACCGGTAATTGTAGCCGGTGAACAGGGAAGTGGAAAAACGACATTAGAGGTTATGATGTATCGTCTTTTTCAGGAAGGAAAGAATGACTTGTTGATGTTTGCGGGAAGCATTACAATGAAGGGATTCCGGGAACGTTCCGGGGGACTTATGAAAAAGACAGGATCTGCAGAACCGATGGTAGCAAGAACGTTACGGGCAGAAAAAAAGTTTTTGCATCTTGCATTGTGTAATGGCGAAAGAAAAAGGCAGCATCTGCTTTTTGCCGATTATGCGGGAGAACTGTTTGATGAGCGGGAATGTTTGAATGAGCTGGGGGAGATTTTTGCAGGTGCTTCCAATGTTGTAGTCACACTTGATGGAGAGAAGTTATGTGATTACAAAGAAAAAAAGAAGATAATTTTACATGCGAAAGTTATGCTGGTCGAAATGCAGAAAGCGGGGATTCTGTCAAAGCAAACCCATTTATATATCGTATGTACAAAGTATGATAAGATAAAAAACTCAGACAAGAAAGATACAATTATAAAATTTGTTAATGATAAATATCAGTCATTAAAGGAATCTTTTGCACCGAATGTAGGAAAGATGGATCTGTGCTATCTTTATGCATATGGAATAGCTGAAAAAGAAGAAAAAGAAAAGATGGAAGAATTACTTTTGAATTTTATGAAGGAAGATGATTTTCATATACAAGAACGGATGGAAGAAGAACCGATAAAGGTCGAAAGACAGATGGACAAGTTTAAAATGAGAGGATAATTATGAATAAGTTACATTATTTTATGGTCGGTATGCCGTCAGCCGGAAAAACATCTTTTGTTGTACGGCTATGTAGCCAGCTTTTAATGAACGAAGGTACTCTGATGTATAGGCTTTCGGATGGAGAACTTCCTGAAGGATACGAATATATCAAAGGGCAATTGGATACGATGCAGGGAATGCAAAATATTATGAGAACCTTTGAAAGCACATATTACGATATGGTCTTGCCTTTGACTAATGAACAGGGGGAAAAGATTTCTCTTGAGATGCCGGATCTTTCGGGAGAATATTATCGGAAGCTGGTGGAAGAACGATACATCGATAAGAAAATATATGATGAACTACAGCAGGCAGATGTGATTTTGTTTTTTCTGAATCCGGAAACTATGGAAAGAGAAGAACGAATCAAATGCGAAGAAACAAGTGCCATCCGAATGGTTGATGAGGATATGGATATAGAAAATGTGCCTGGCTCTGAGGTGAGAATAACAGAGCCAAGGAAGGCAACAGAAACACAGGTGGTGGAACTGCTCCAGATTTTACTGTATATTGTAAAGAAAAAAATGTGCATTAAATTTGTAATATCGGCCTGGGATCGGGTGGAAAAGAAACAAGAGGGTAATCCAATCATACCGGAAGAATATTTAAAGGTTAAATTTCCACTTTTGTACCAATATATTATCAGTAATGCAGAGCGTATGGTATATGAGATTTTTGGTGTGAGTGCACAGGGAGCAGAATATGCTGATGAGGAAGAAATGGAAAAATTGGAGGAAGAAGATATCGATGTGGATACACTGGTAAAAATTGTTATGCCGGACGGAACAACACATCAGGATTTATCAAGATTGTTAGGAAAATAGGAGCAACTATAGTATGAATAGTGTGATCAAAGTCAATCAGGCATTACATGGCTACGCAAATGGACATCAACTGATTGCATCATCGGTGGATCTGAGTGCGGACGATAAACGTTTGATGGATGAGCTAAGCGATTTGAGCGGGATTTGTGTGGAGAATCATTTCGTTGATTATTATACGGGTTATCCGGTTGACGGTGGCAGAAAATATGTGCTGGCGAAAACATGGTATGCACATGAAAAACTAAGACCGGGATGCGTATGGACACATTCTCTGATTTTAAATATTGAGGATGTCGGAAGAATATTGTGTATGAAATCTTTTGAAAAGTTGTTTACAAGACCGAACGGAAAAAATTATGATGTCTATGGAACAGAAATAGAATATCAGAATATGGGAGAAGATGCTTTTACACAGTATGACAGTAAAAAGATTCAATATGTGATTTATACGCTTTTTTCTTCAACAAAACCAAGGCATGTGCGCGCATTTCAGACCCGTTTGGATGACGAATTATTGCTTGTGTTGAAAAGTCTTCCGGATATTTTAATTCAGCGATTTTCTTTTTGTACCATGTCTTATGATACGCGAAGGATAAAGAACGAGGAATTCTCATATCAGATCACTGACAAGAGTAATCGATATAAAATAGAAAAAGAAGAGATTCATATTTGCGAAGACATTTCTATGATAAAGAACTATCCGTTATGGGTGAATGAATATTATAAATATATGCAAAACCATTGTTTATATAAGTTGCATGATTTTATGCAACAGTATGAAACGATTTATTCGGAGTTTTCAGGCTATAGTGCGATGGCCAGGCTGTATTTTGCTGTAGCGAATACAGAAAATATTTCTTTGGAGGAATATTTCAAATATGCCGATGCTGTAAAAATCAAATGTGATGATTATTTTTATAAACGAACGGTGGAATTGATTTTAGATGGACAGTTAGAGATGTTTAATGGAAAAGAATACGAGATTTGGGATATGCTTGAACGAAAAAAAATAAAATTAAAAGCTGCTTATCAGAAGATATTAAGCGAAAAGACAATAAAAAATTCACCGGAAAAGATTTACATGATTTTGAAAAAATATATAGAAGGAGAATTGTCCATAAGCACGCAAAAAATGGTTGAAAAGATGATTATGGCGCTGAAACCTGAAAATCTGGGTCAGGTAAGCAAAATGGATGAAAACATATGTGTGGTTCTGGTCAGCCAGAACAGCAATCTTCTTCTGGCGGAGGAGATTTGGAAAGAAAAGATTAAATTCCAACAGAGGATTCTATCAGCGGGCAGAAGAGACCTTCCCGACAAAATGCTGAGATGTTTAATTCGTAAAATTGTAAAATATGATAAAGAACCAATTTCGGAAACCCTGTATACTATTTATGGTGAAAAAATTATTCCATATGTATATGAGGAACTGTACCTGGAAGCATTCGATAAAAATATTAATATAGATCATTGGATGATGCTTCTTTTAAAAGATCAGAAGAAACTGATGGAAAATCTAGTATGTTTTTCGGATATGGGGCTGGTTCAAAGAATCTTGCTGTTAATCGATACATATCAGGATCAGAATCTGTATGCTCTGGATAGAGAAAACTGGAGAAAATTATATAAAAAAATAAAAGAACATGGAGATCTGAGTAAAGAGCTTGCAGTCCAGTTCCTGCCGGTGACCCTGAAGACAAATTATCTGGATGATGAATTGAAGCAAATTATATCTCCGGTGTATGAAATGCTTAAAAATAATACTATAGATTTTGAACAGTGGAATAAAATCCAGGTGTTACTTCCGGAGGTAGAAGCGTATCAGAGTTGGGACAGATGCTTGAGGGTACGGATTGCATTGAAAAACAAAGGATGTTCAGAAATAGTTTGAATTTTGTAGTGCCCCAGAATATGCGAAGCCAATAGACTCGGCCTGACACTCGGGGTTGAAAAACCGGGAATATATACGTTTCAACTTACAATGAATTATGTTTCCGGTGGAAGAAAATATTCGACAAAAGCAAAAAATACCAGTTACACATTCCGGCAGCATCCGATACAGGAAATAAAGGCTTATATGTATTGAAAAGGCGATGCAAATAGTTTTGCAGGCTCATGGAGGAAAGCTTTCTGACTCTTGGATGAATAATTTGCAAAAGGGATTAAATGATTGTATGAGTACAATTAAGGATGCTGTAAGAGTTGTCTGTTTATCTGAAGTATATGACTCTATGCTTATGTGGAGCCATTATGCTCAGAATCATAGATTCGGATTGATGTTTATATTGGCAAGAAGATGATGTTCTTTCATGACCCGGACAGCCAGCCGCTGGAACTGCACGAATAATTATGAGGGGAGAAAAGAGCACATAAGATCCGAAGACCTGGCATCAACCGAAAGAAATTGAAGTCGGAGAACGATGCCTGGGAGAATAGTAAAGAGCAGATGGCAAGTATGTTTACGCTTTATAATTCTGAAATGTCACAAAGAGAGATAATATTGAAATTGACTTTGTACTCCGGATATGTTACCTTAACCATATACATATCTGGGAAGCAATTCTTCAACCATTCGGTTATCTGATTCCCCATATGAATAAAAAAACTGGTGGAACGGAGGATCGATGGAGCGTACTCCTTTCACCACATACAGAAAGGAGCATGCGAATGCAGCAAATGACAAAACACAGACCCCTGGCAGAACTGGATCTGCTGGACGATTTTCTCTTTAATGCCTTATTGGCTTATCCGGAATATGGAAGGAGATTCTGCCGGAAGTTCCTTAAGATTCTTTTCGGAAGAGAGTTCAAAAATCTGAATATTGTAACTCAGAAATCCTATGGCGGAAGGGATACCGGTCTTCACGGAGCCCGACTGGACGTATACATCGAAGAGGGAGATGAGGTAGAGATTGATTCGTCAAATGTCTCTACGATTTATGATATTGAGCCTGACAAGAACAATAAAAGGAAGGATATTGATTTTATCGCACAGAGAACCCGGTTCTACCATGCGATCATCGACAGTCGGAGTCTAAAAAGCGGTCAGTCATACGACAAACTGAAGAGAGTCTTTGTTATCTTTATCTGTCCCTACGATCCCTTTGGGGATGACCGGATGATCTATACCATCCGGAATCATTGTGTAGAGAATCCGGAGCTGCCGTATGAAGATGGAGCCAGAACGATTTTCCTCTATACAAAAGGAAGAAAGGGACGGGATAATGAATCCCTGAGTCAGCTGTTGGACTATATGGAGAATACAACCCGGGAGAACGCAGTAAGTGAAGAGCTGGAAGCCATCCAGGAGATGGTGGATGTAGTGAAGGAAGATGCGGAGGTGACGGTGGCATATATGAAAGGATTCGAGAGAGATCAGATGTTTCTGGAAGAAGGGAAGGAACTGGGTCGAAGGCTGGAGCAGGAAAATACCCTGAGAGAGAAGAACCGAGCAGATACCGAGAAGAACCGGGCAGATACCGAGAAGAACCGGGCAGATACCGAGAAGAACCGGGCAGATACCGAAAAGAATCGTGCGGATACCGAGAAGAATCGGGCAGATGCCGAAAAACACCGGGCGGAAGAAGAGAGACAGAGAGCTGATGCGGCCGTGGAAGAAATCGAGAAGCTGAGGAGACAGTTGGAAGAGTTACAAAAGCAATAGTACGCAGAATCTGAGAACGTTGACAGAAGATATGAAGAGATACCAGAACATAGCGGTTAATATTGTGGAATTTATCGATACAGTAGCGGATGCAATCGGGGAACAATTGATAGAAAATAGATTTATCCAGTTGATGAGCATATACAGAAGCAAAAAATCGAAAGGAGAACTATATAAGCACGCAATATGTAAAGCGCAAATTATAGTTTCATATGTAAAAGGCTCGACTTATTTTACTTGACTTTGCAGAATAGCTGATTTATTATACTCGTAAAGAAGTAACTTACGAGTATAATTATTGGAGGTGAGCGTATGAGTCAATTCTATTGCCGTGAGGATGAGCTTCGGAAACTGAATAAACGGTACGCTGGTGATAAGTTTGAGTGCATCGTCATCTACGGCAGACGACGTGTTGGTAAAACGGCATTGATCAATGAGTTCTGTAAAGATAAGCCTACCATTTTCTTTTCTGCATTGAACACTACAGGAAAGGAAAATCTGGAGGCTCTCTCAAAGTCAATCATGAGTTTTGAGCGGCCAGATATGGAGTCTGCACCGGAGTTCAGGTCTTATGATGCTGCCTTGGACGAGCTGACTGCACTTTCAAAGGAAAAACGGATCGTCTTTGTTATTGATGAGTACCCGTATCTTGCAAAGGCAAAGCCGGCCATTTCAGCGATGCTGCAGCACATCATCGACCACAAATGGACAGAGTCCAAGATGTACCTGATTCTTTGCGGCTCCTCTATGAGCTTCATGGAGAGTCAGGTGCTTGGCAAGGAAAGTCCGCTGTATGGCAGGCGTACTGGCCAGTTTAAGATTGAGCCGCTGGACTATAAGGAAACCGCTGTGTTCCACCCAAATCTGTCAGCAGAAGATAATTCCCTGATTTATGGAATCACGGGGGGAGTTCCCCACTATATTAATAAGCTGGATGTGCGAGATAGTGTGGATGAAGCTCTGCTGGATAATTTCTTTGAACGTTCCAGCTATCTGTATGAGGAACCGGGCAATCTGCTGAAGCAGGAACTTCGGGAGCCAGCCATTTATAATGCAATCATCAAAGCGATTGCAGAAGGTGCTTCCCGAATGAACGATATCAAGATGAAGGTCGGCGAGGAGAATTCGGTTGTATCTAAGTACCTGAAAACGCTGATCGACCTTGGCATTGCTAAGAAAGAAACGCCGATTACAGAAAAACCGGGTAAGAAAACCATCTATCTGCTGGCTGATAACTTTTTCCGTTTCTGGTATCGGTTTGTGCCAATCAATATGAGTGCCATTGACTCTGGTAGAATTGCAAAGATCTATCCACACGCTGTAAAACAGTATCTTCCGGATTACATGGGCCTGATTTTTGAGAAGATGTGTCAGGATTACCTGCTTTATTATTCGGACAGTCTCCCTATTGAACTGAGTGAAATCGGCCAGTGGTGGGGTACGGACCCGAAGAAGAAAAAGCAGACACAGATTGATATTGTTGGAACACCCGTTGAGGGTAAGGACTATATCATTGGTTCGTGTAAGTACAGAAATGAGAAAATTGGTGTGGATGAACTCGATTTGATTCGGGATTATGCCTCGGTCTTCGGAAAAGGTAACAACTATTACTACTATATCTTCTCAAAAGGCGGATTCACAGATGGACTTCTTCAGGCACAAGAGAGAGGTGAAGTTCGGCTAATAACGCTGGAAGACCTTTACAAGTAAAGATTTCAACCAACCCTGCTGGTGAAGGCTGGCAGGGTATTTTATACCCATAAAATACTCATAGCCTTTTTTATGAAAATCTCTCTTTTGGTGTTGTCACTTATATTAGCGTTCACCGGCAAATGATATTATATGATATACTTTATTCGGAAAAAGAATATGCCTTGCTCAGAAAATGAGATTTGTGTGTCTTGTGAATTGACATTTACTATCAAATATGCTATTTTAAACATATATATCGGGGAAGCAATGTAAGATAAGTGGCAGGTACGACAGAATGTTTATTATGGAGAAGTTTGCGATTAAGGAGAGATGAAAAATGGGATACTTTAAAGATGTGACACCGGAATCAGTTGGAATCAGCTCCAAAGGAATTATGAAATTTCTTGACAGGATGGAACAAAATCAAATCGAACTACATAGCTTTATGGTGATCCGCCATGGCCAGTGTGCGGCAAAGGGATGGTGGAAACCGTATGATGAAAAATTCCGCCATCCGTTGTATTCGTTCAGCAAATCGTTGACGGCTACGGCGATTGGTTTTGCACAGCAGGAAGGAATCTTATCCGTTGATGAGAAAATTGTCGATATTTTTCCGGAACTGTTGCCGGAATATCCTTCCGAATATCTTAAAAAAATCACCCTGCACCATCTGTTGATCATGGGATGCGGTCACGAGACGGAGATTTCGGACAATTCCGAAAACTGGATCTCTACATTTCTGCATCATCCGGTACTCCATGAGCCGGGAACATTTTATAAATATAATACAGCAGGAACCAACATGCTGGCTGCGGTTCTGCGGAGAAAGACAGGGCAGAATGTGACAGAGTTTCTGAAACCGCGTCTGTTGGAACCACTTGGAATCACTTCTCTGACCTGTGCATTGCTCGGCGACGGAACAGAGCTTGGCGGAGGAGGTATGAAGATGGTGACGGAAGATATGGCAAAATTTACGTATTTTCTGTCCAGACAGGGAGAGTGGGAAGGAAAACAGCTGCTTCGAAAAGAATGGTTCGAACGCGCCTGCCACAAGCAGATTGAGACAGAAGGCGATTCCGAAGGACATGTAAAAGACTGGGCACAGGGTTACGGTTATCAGTGCTGGATGGGCCGATATCCTGGCTCTTTCCGCGCAGATGGAGCGTATGGCCAGTTTGGGGTTGTGTTCCCGGATCTTGATTTGATTGTGATTCTGACGTCATCCACAGAGCAGACACAGGAGGAATTGAGCGCACTGCAGGAGGATCTGATTCCCTATGTACAGAAAGAGGCTGGAGAGCTGGCACCATCACCGCTTGCAGAAACTGTAAAAGAGTATACTGCACAGCTTGCTCTTCCACCACGCAGAGGAACGAGAAATCCTTTTATGGAGGAAAAAGTAAGTAAGCATGTGTATGTGTCTGTTCCGGTTCGTTCCGGTTCTGAACGACCGGCTGCCGGATTCTGCGGAAGTTCTGATTGGCGGAAGCGGGCTGTTTCAGCTTGAGACGAGTCCGATCCAGGAGATGCGGTTTGCTTTTGGAAACGATAAGATGTACTGGAAAGTGCTGGAAGATGGAAAAGAAAAGGAATTCATCCTTTCTATGCGTAAGAACTTCGCCTACAGTGAAACAGACGGTCATATTTACGCAGGATCAGCTGCATGGCGTACCGTCAATACCCTTGAGATGGAGATCCGGCGAATGGACGGCTTAAGCGGAGGTCGCATGATTGTCAGATTTCAGAAGGAAAATCTTTTGTTAGAGGCAGAGGATACGTTGATCAGCGTCGGTGGACTCGGCATTTCACCGCGTCAGGCACTGACGGTTTTCGGAATAAAAGAGTCCTGAACAAAAAGATGAGAAAAGCCAAGGAAGAACTATCCAATTGGATAGTTCTTTTTTTCTTTTGCGTTTGCTATAATTATACAAAAGGTGAAATTCAAGAAAGAGTGTGGGAAAATATATGGAAAAAGATAGGATAAATGATACAGAAAAAAGTTTTCTGTCCGGAAAAAAACGGATGGATAAATTAAAAGTACTGATGAAATATGCGGGAATCTCTGTCTTTGAGTATTTCCCGGATAGCGATCGAATGGTTCTGTATAATGAACAACTGGAAGAAGAAAAAGGAATTATGCCATTTCTCGGTCAGCTGGGTCAGATATGTACGATCCATCCGGAAGATGTGCAGAAGATGCGTGAGTTTCTTCTCGGACAGACTCTGGGAACGGTGGAACTGAAGCTTCTGGAAAAGGGTCACTACAAGAGAATACTTCTGGATGCATTGCAGAAGGAGGAAGGTGACCGGTCGGTGATCGGTTGCATCAGAGATATCACGGAGATACGGAAAAGAGAAGAACTTCTGGAAGATCAGGCAAGAAGAGATTCCATGACAGGACTGTATAACCATGATACCGGAAAGCTTCTGGTGAACGAGTACCTGCGGGAGAAACGGATGGACGCTTCTTCCGGTCTTCTGATGCTGGATGTGGATCATTTTAAAAATGTAAATGATGTGTATGGTCATCTGTTCGGGGATGAAGTACTGATTGGATTTTCCGGATTTTTGCAGAGCTTTTTCCGAAAAGAGGATATTCTGATCCGTACCGGTGGAGATGAATTCATCGTGTTTTTAAAGGAAATCAGCCGGGAAGCACTGGAAAAGAAAGTCAGTGAACTGGTGAAAAGAGTGGGAAAACTGACGTTTTCAAAAAGAGATTTTGTCATGAGCTGCAGTGTTGGAGTCTGTTTTCTGCCGGGAGGTTTGGGCGATTACAGTTACGAACAGCTTCTTGAACATGCAGATCTTGCTTTGTACCGGGCGAAGATTGCGGGAAGAAACCAGTATGCAGTAGGGGAAAAACTGATCCCTTTAGATACCGGAAATAAGGGAAAAACCGCAGTAAAACTGCTGATGGATGAGACCATGGAAAAGCGGGAGTTCGAGATCTATTTCCAGCCGAAGATTTCGTTACATAATTATAAGATTGTGGGAGCAGAGGCTCTGGTGCGCTGGCGAAGACCTGACGGTATCGTGGTGAGACCGGAACATTTCCTTCCGTTTTATGAAAAAAACGGAAAAATCGTGGAACTTGATTTTTATGTATTTGAACAGGTGGCCGCATTTCTGGAAAAAACAAAAAGAAGCGGAATCACACCGGTGCCGGTTTCGGTCAATGTATCGGCGCTGCATGCGGAAGATCCACAGACAACCAGACGGTATCTGGAGATTCTGGAAAAATATAAAGTGGATCCCGGGATGCTGGAGATGGAACTGAAGGAGACGGATACGATCCGGTATGAAAATATCAAAGATCTTCTGCGTTCTCTACAGGAGGCCGGTTTCCATACAGCACTGGATAACTTCGGTGTGGGATCTTCTTTTATTAATCTGATTGCAGATGTCCCGTTGAATGATGTAAAACTGGGACGCGGGTTCATGGAAAAGTGTGAAAAAGATTACCGGGGTATCGGTTTTCTGCGACAAATGATCGGGATGTTGAAAAGCCTCGGTTTCCAGGTTCTCTGTGAAGGCGTGAAATCGGCAAGACAGGTAGAGGTACTGAAAACTTCCGGGTGCGATCATGTACAGGGGAACTGGTTTTCCATGCCGCTGAGTGCAAAAGAATTTGAAAAAATGTTGTTCCTTCCCGGCGAAATATTCTGTCGTTGCAGAAAAAATGAAGAGCATAGTACAGGGGGAGAAGCATGATGAGAACAACTGGAGACGTATATCTGTGGCCGGCAGCGGCCGAAAGAAAATTACGGATGGCGTATCAGGCGGGACTTCCTGCTTATCTGTATGGTGTTACCGGCGTGGGGAAAACTTCTCTGATCCGGCATTTTCTCGAGAAGAAAGAATATTTTTATGTCTCTGCACTGAATACGACGCCGGATGATCTGGAGAGTGAAAAAATCACAGCACCGGTGATCGTGCTGGATGATCTTTACGCAATTTCGGATATCCGGCTGAAAGATGCTTATTATCAGAGAATCCAGGAATGGATGGAACGAAATGATCTGTGGGTGGTACTGATCTCCCGTGCCCCATTTCCGGCGTGGCTTCTGTCCCTTCGGATGAAATATTCTTTCGTAATGATCGGGGAAGAAGATTTTTGCCTGACGAGAGAACAGCAGGATGAGTATCTGGAAAGATATGGACTGCAGGTGTCAGAGGAACAGCTGGAAAAAGCATGGGCTGTGGGAAGAGGAAATCCCATGTCCCTGCGGATCTTTGTGATGGAAAACGGGAATCTGGAAGCCACGATGCGTACGGTCTGGACGTACCTGGAGAGTCATGTATATGATCAGTGGGATACAGAACTGCAGGAATTTTTTATGGATATTTCCATTGTCAAAGATTTTACGGTGAGTCTGGCGGCGATGATCACCGGAAACAAACATGTGGAGCATATGCTGGCACAGGGGATGGAAACCGGCAATTTTTTTGCGAAAATGGAGGAAAAAGACGGTGTCTGGCGTTGCAAGGATGCCATGCGCTGGTCTATGGAACAGCGGCTGCATAAAAAACGCTCTCCGGAACAGATCAGCCGTCTGTATTATAACGCAGGTCTGTATTATGAGATGGAGGGCGAGATTGCCAAAGCACTGGAAATGTACAAGGTATACGATGATACAGACAGTATCTTCCGGCTGCTGGTGGCGAATGCCAGGGAAAATGCAGCTATCGGTAATTATTATGAACTGCGAAATTATTATCTGGAGCTTCCGGAGAATCTGATCCGGCAGAATCCGGTACTTATGATGGGAATGAGTCTGTTGCAGTCGATTCTTATGAATGTGGATGAAAGTGAGCGCTGGTATCATGAACTGGAAGAATATCAGAAACGGGCAGAGGGAAGTGATGCACGGGAAGCCAGAGGACGGCTGATCACGTTGGATATTTCCCTTCCCCATCGTGGCATCAGCGGAATGACGGATCTGTTGCGGGCGGCAGGTGTCCTGATCACCGACCGGAAAGTACACATCCCGGAACTCTCTGTAACCAGCAATCTGCCCTCGATGATGAATGGAGGAAAAGACTTCTGCGAGTGGAGCCGCAAGGACAGAGAACTGGCCGTAAGCCTTGGAAAGATCATAGAATTTGTGCTTGGAAAGTATGGAAAAGGGCTGGTTCCGCTGGCACTGGCAGAAAGCTATCTGGAAAAAGGACAGGATGATTATGAGGTGATGGCACTGATCCAGAAAGGACGGATGCAGGCGGAAAGCGGAGGAAAAATCGAACAGGTCTTCGTAGCGAACGGACTCCTTTGCTGGATGTATCTGATTCGTCAGGATCCGGAAGAGGCGCTTCATGTGATGCAGACTTTTCGGGAACGATGTAAAAAAGAAGCACCGAAGCTGATTGCGAACATAGATACATTTTTGTGCCGGCTGCATCTGTATCGGGGAGATACAGCGGAGATCCTGGCGTGGCTTGAGAGCGCACCGGATGAAAACAGAGAGTTCTATATTCTGGAACGATTCCGATATGTAACAAAGGTGCGTGTCTATCTGCAACAGGGAAAATACGAGGCAGCATATAATTTGTTACAGCAGCTGCTCTACTATGCAAAAGAGATGGAACGGACATATATCCGGATAGAAAGTACGTTACTTCTGGCAGTGACCTGTTATAAGATGGATCGGAAAGAGTGGAAGAATCTGTTGCAGGAGGCTGTCAGCGAAGCTGAATCCTATCATTTTGTCAGGATACTGACAAAAGAGGCTGGTCTGTGGCTGCCCCTTCTGAAAAAAAGCAGGGAAGAGATACACTGGACCGATCCACACTTTCACAGACAGGTGCTGGAAGAAGGAAAAAGGATGGCGCAGATGTACCCTGGATATCTCAGAACAAAAGCGGAGGGAGAAGTCACACTTTCCGATACCGCACGGAAGATTCTGCGGATGCAGGCAGAGGGAGATTCCATGAACAAGATAGCCGGACAGTTGGGGCTGGCGGAAGTGACGGTGAAGTATCATTGTCGGGAAACCTACCGGAAACTCGGCGTGAACGGAAAAGCAGCGGCGGTGAATGAAGCAAGAAAACGAAAACTGATCTAGAGCGTGTCTGAAAAATCATGCACTTCATGGCCTGCCCTTGCATATTTTGTCCTTTTCTTTTATAATAAAACCCACGCGACATGGTACGGGAAACAATTGTTATACCGATATCCCGTGGCAAAATACCTCGCAGGATCCGATACAAACAACATCAGCGGATCCGGAAAGCAAAGGAGAAAATATTATGGCACAGAACGTACTGGCAGTGGTAGCCGGACACCAGATCACCGAAGAAGAACTGCAGGCATTTATCGGACACCTGCCGAAGGAGCAGCAGGCATATGCATCCAATCCACAGTTTAAAGAACACTGCAAAGAACAGCTGATCACTTTCCATGCACTGGCGAAATGCGGAGAAGATGAGAAGCTTGATGAGACTGAAGAATATAGAAAAGGAATGGAAAATGCAAGACAGGATATCCTGGTACAGATGGTATTAAAAGAGATTATCGAGAGTGTCAGTGTATCTGATGAGGAAGTGAAAGATTACTATGAACAGAACAAAGCACAGTTTGTAAAAGGAGCTACGGTAAATGCAAAGCATATCCTGACCGATTCCGAAGAGAAATGTGCAGCTATTCTGGAATCCATCGTGAACGGGGAAAAGACTTTTGAAGAAGCGGCAAAAGAATCTTCCACCTGTCCATCCGGTGCACAGGGCGGTGACCTGGGTGAATTCGGAAAAGGCCAGATGGTGAAAGAATTCGAAGACGCAGCCTTCCAGGCAGAACCGGGACATGTGGTAGGACCGGTAAAAACTCAGTTTGGTTATCATCTGATCAAGGTTGAGAAGAAAAACGAAGCCAAAGAAGCCGGATTTGCTGAAGTAAAGGATCCGATCCGTGCAGAACTTCTGAAGAGAAAACAGGACCAGGCATACCTGGCGAAAGTGAAAGAACTGAAAGAGAAATATGTACAGAAATAATCTGATAAATTTCAGTCTGCAGAAAGATTCGTCAACCTGTAAAAAAGCGTTCTATGAAGAAAGAAAATTGTTATATTTTCATTATTTCTTTTTCATAAATGTATAGTATAATAAGCGTGTCTGAAAAAGGCTTTTCATGAGCTGTGAGTCCCAGTTTGCGGAAATAATTTTTCGGACACGCTCTAGACAAATGATGTCAGAACAACAGAAAAAAGGGCAGGGAAGAAAGACGAATGAAGAGTAAAAAAAAGTCAAAAAAAATATATATCATCCTGCTGGTTGTCTGCCTGCTTGTTATGGCGGGACTGGTAGCAGGATTGTTTGGTTATGCACACTATATGGGAACAAAAACCATGGGAAGCCGGATCAAGATTTTTGGAGAGGATGTATCCGGACGCAGTGTGGAAGAGACGGCAGGGATGCTGGCAGATGATTTTAAGAAAGTACCGGTTACTTTTCAGGAAAACGGGGAAACGGATTATCAGACCACACTCGGTGATCTTGGTTACAGCATCAACGAAAAACAGCTGAAACAGGATCTGGAAACACTGAGAGACAAACGCTGGAAAGAAGGCGGTTTCTTCCCGAAACAGGAAAGTCTTACGGTAGCTTATCAGGTAGAACGAAACGATGAGACATTTTCTGCGGCACTGACGGAGGAACACTTTCAGCTTTCCACAGACCGTGTGGATTCAACCGATGCATACGTGGAATATAACAGCGACCAGAGTGCTTATGTGATAGTCCCGGAGACACTGGGTAATCATATGGATCAGGCAGCTGTGGAAGCATATGTGGAGGAACAGATTCGCCCGCAGATTGAAGGGGATTTTCCGAAAACAGGACTGAACGTGGAAATCACATCAGATCTCTACCGGAAAGCAGCTGTTACACAGGATGCTCAGGAATTACAGGAAAAAGTAACCACGTTAAATGCTGCTTTGCAAAAGTACAAAGGAGTTTCCGTAACGTATACATTCGGAAAAGAAACTCAGGTTCTGGACAATGCGACTATCTGTTCCTGGCTGGTGATTTCCGATGAAAGTGTATCCGTTGATACCGTACAGGCGCAGGAGTATATCAAGAATCTTGCCACAAAATACAATACTATCTACCGGCCACGTTCCTTCACGACTACAGGCGGTGAAGCGATCACCATCGAAGGTAATGAATATGGTTACCGGGTTGACCAGGAAGGAGAACTGACACAGCTTCTGGCAGATATTGATGGTGGGGCAGCTGTGACGAGAGAACCGGTATACAGTAAATCGGGCTATTCCAGAAACGGAACGGATGACCTGAACGGAAATTACATAGAAGTCAGTCTGGAACAGCAGCACCTGTGGCTGTACAAGAATGGGGCACTGGTGACTGAAACGGATATCGTCAGTGGTCTTCCGGGAGAAGGAAGAGAAACATACCGTGGGGCATGGCCGATTGCATACAAAGCAAGTCCGTTTACCTTAAGCAGTGATGTGTATGGATATGATACCACGGTTACCTACTGGATGCCGTTTGTTTACGGACAGGGACTTCACGATGCCAGCTGGCAGACAAGCTTTGGCGGAGACACCTATAAAACCAAAGGAAGTCACGGCTGCATCAATCTGCCGCCGGATCAGGCGAAGATTATCTATGAGACAATCGATAAAGGATATCCGATCCTGCTGTACTGATGTGTAGTGACAGAATTATATGATACCAGGGTCAAAAGGTCAGAAAGCTGATGCAAGCTTGCTTGCAAGAGGATTTTTGACCTCTTGACCCGCCAAAAACATGAGTAAGTAGCCATTTTTCAAAGAAAAATGAGCGGATTACGAATGTTTTTGAGGATTGCGAGAGTGCAAAGCACGTAGCAATCTGGTATCAAAGGGGTCAAAATACCTTTTGACCCCAACATCATTATGTATAAAAAGTATAAAAAAGAACAGGCGGGGATTGTTTTTGGACAATTTCCACCTGCTCTTTTTTGCATATATATCAATAATTGGTCCGGAGGACTAATTTTGATGCCGGCAGCAACCATCAGATGCTACACAGTGTCATCAGATGTTCCAGTGAAAACACCTCTTCCTGATCCAGCAGTTCTTCCAGCGTATTCAGGTTCTGATCCGAGTGTTCCAGTTCCCGGGAGAATCGGTAGCAGACAGACACCAGCTCCCCGGGTTCCGGCTTTTCCCGTTTCCGGGCATAGAGTCCCAGTACCAGCTCTTCGATGAAGAGTGTACAGATCACCGCCATTTTTCCTTTGGCAAAGATTTTTTCATCATATACAGCACCACAGAAATATGTATACAGCCAGTATACCAGCAACTGTTCTTTCTGTACCTGCCATTCCGGGAAAGTATCCTGAAAATCAAGGAGAAGTTCCATATAGGATGTTTCTTCCGGACAGGTGTGATACAAAGAAATCAGTGTATCCTTTAAAAAACCGGTCCAGTCCGGTGAGAGAACCTCCAGTTTCGGAACGATGGTTTTCCATATCTGTTTCATCAGATCGACCCGATCCATATCCGGAAAACACCGACCGGAAATCTTCTTTCGAAAAGCAGAAGAGAAACCAGACTGTTCATGTCGTGCGCGGATCGTTTCCCAGGAAAAAAGTTCCTGTTTATTCACCGCCAGCTGAAAATCATGGGTGCACACCAGAAGTTTTGCCATCCGATATCGTACCGGAACACTGCGATCCTGAAGCACAGTGAGCAGATAATCTCTCGTATCCATCAGCGCGCTGAACAGAAAGTAATCAAAATCTTCATAGGTTTCTTCGGCAGTTTCTTTTTCAAAGGTTCGAAAAGTAACAGGGTCTTTTTGGGAGAGGATGATCCGTGCTGCTTCCGGACAGGAGAGGGACAGGGATATTTCCCGCATACCCTCGAATTCTTCGATGTGCCGTGGATATCTGCGGCAGGTATCACAGAGCATCCCAGATCCCGCTTCTATATACATATCACAGAGATTTTCTTCATTTAAAAATGCACAGCGATGCCCGTACTGGCGGAAGGCATGTTCTTTCCAGTTGATATCGTTATGCAGCCGATTCCGGAAAGATCCCTGAAAATGGCGGTATTTGCTCAGGCTTTTGTCATCGATCATGATCTGCCATCCCGCACAACAGGTATCCGGACAGGCATCTGCGATACAGGAAAACTTTTTATAATAAGAAGGAAATGTAATTTGCATAAAATAAATAAACTCCTTTGAGATATGATTGGTGTTACAGATTATTAAATCCGGTAAATATTGTAGCACAGATTTTATCGATTGTAAAAAGCCTTTGGCTGCGGTACAATAAAATCATTGAGTAAAAAACAAAGGAAAAATAAATTATGAATAAGATACAGATTATTGTAAATAACGGTGCTGGTACCGGAAGTGCAGTGGCGGTATGGAAGGAAACAAAAGAATATTTACAGGAAAATGGAATATCATATAATGCATATCTGACCCGCTATGAAAAGCATGCAGTGAAGCTGGCCGGACAGATCTGTGGAAAGATTCCGGAAGGACCCATCTATCTGCTGGTGGTAGGGGGAGACGGAACTATCAATGAAGTGTTGAATGGCATTACGGATTTTGAACGTGTCCGCCTTGGTGTGATTCCCACAGGATCCGGCAACGATTTTGCCAGAAATCTCGGAATCCTTCGGAATACCAGAGAAGATCTGCGGGAAATCACAGCCTGTATCGGCCAGGAACAAAACGGAGAAAAACTGCAGCGGATCGATCTTGGGAAAGTAAGCTGGGAAGGGTGTGAGAAGCCAAGAATCTTCGGTATCAGTGCAGGTGCCGGTCTGGATGCGATTGTATGTAAGAAGGCGTTGCATTCAAAGTTGAAAAAGATCCTGAACAGATTTCACCTGGGAAAGCTGACGTATCTGATGCTGACAGTTCAGACTCTGTTTTCCATGAGAACCTTTCAGGCAAATGTAACGACAGACGGGGAAACAGAGAGTTATGAAAATATGATCTTTGCTGCAGCCATGAATCTGAGGGCAGAAGGCGGCGGGGTTCCGATGGCACCGGAAAGTGTACCGGATGATGGAAAGATCTCTCTGAGCAGTGCGTCCGGAATACCAAAATGGAAAACATTTTTCCTGCTTCCGCTGCTGGCAATGGGAAAACAGGGAAGAATCCGTGGATTTGATGTGAAAGACGGATCTGAGATCGTGATGGAACTGGATCAGCCGGTGGTACTGCATGCGGATGGAGAATATTGTGGGGATGTGCAGCATATTTGCGTTCATTGTATGAAAAATACGTTGTGGCTTTTACACAGATGTACGGAAAAATAATAGTAAGATGACGGGGGAGAACGAAAAATGGATAAGATAATGATGTGGGTGATGGCAATCTGTGCCATGATCGGCGGCGTGGATCAGCTTGCGGGAAATAAGTTCGGTCTGGGCAGACGATTCGAGGATGGGTTTCAACTTCTCGGACCGACGGCGCTTTCTATGGCTGGGTTGATCTGTATAACACCGTTACTTTCACTGGGGCTGGAACATACGATTGTTCCGTTTTACAGGATCCTTCATCTTGATCCGGGGATGCTGGGTGGTGTGCTGGCTATTGATATGGGCGGCTATCAGCTTTGTAAAGAACTGGCACAGGATCCGGCAATCGGCCGGTACGGTGGGATTATCGTGGGAGCAACCCTTGGATGCACCATTACTTTTACGATCCCTGTTGGAATGGGGATGTTGGGAGAACGGGAAAAACCATTGTTTGCCAAAGGGATTCTTGCAGGCTTATGCATGCTTCCAGTGGGAATCCTGACAGGGGGTCTGATGTGCGGTGTTTCTCTGGGAAAACTGCTTTTACAGAGCATTCCGGTTCTGATTCTTGCGGTTCTTCTGGTTTTTGGAATTTCCCGGTTTCCGGACGGAATGATCCATGGGTTTCGGGTATTTGCAACGGTGATCCGCAGTGCGGGTACTATAGGAATTGCGCTTGGAGCATTTTCTTATATGACGGGTCTGCAGCTGCTTCCCGGCCTGACTCCTCTGGATGAGGCACTGAAGGTGGTTTCCTCAATCGGAATCGTTCTCCTTGGCAGTCTGCCATTTGCGGAAATTTTGCAGAGGATGTTAAAGAATCCGCTGGAATGGATCGGAGAAAAAATCGGTCTTGGAAGGAACGGTACGGCAGGATTGCTGGTGGGAATAGTAAGCGCACTGCCGGTAATCGCAGATATGAAGCGGATGAACGAAAGAGAAATCGTCATGAATGCAGCCCTTCTGGTATGTGGCACATCTATGGTGGCGGCACATCTGGGATTTGTTCTCGGTGTGGATGCTCCGGCGACAGGAGCACTTCTGGCAGGAAAACTGACCGGAGGGATCGCCGGAGTCTGGATGGCATGGAGGATCATGAAATAAAAGATTCTGTTAATTTTTTTGTGCAATCTTTTGCTTGTCAAATATAAGAAGCTTTTGTATAATAAAAACGATTGTGAGCAGAAAGAACAGAAAGGAAAGTATATGAAAGGTTTGTATGATATCCACACACATATTATTCCTCATGTGGATGATGGTGCGGATACGATTGAAATCACAAAAAAGATCCTTCAGATGGAATATAACGATGGAGTGCGGACGATTTTCGCAACTTCGCATTTTCGAAGAAGGATGTTTGAGACACCGATGGAAAAGATCAGGCAGCAGTATCTTCAGGTTCAGCAGGCAGCAAAAGAGATTGCACCGGATCTCAGGCTCATTCTGGGATGCGAGTTTCACGCCAATCTGGATATGGTAGAAACTCTGAATGCGGGGAAAAGACCAACCATGGGAGATACGCGGTTTGTACTGACAGAATTTTCCGAAGCACATGATTTTCGTTTTATTCAGGAAAGATGTTATGAGCTGATCAGCAACGGATATGAACCGATCATTGCACATGCAGAACGCTATCCGGTTATCAGAAAGAATCTGGAACATCTCGAACAGCTGGTGGATATGGGCGCATACATACAGATGAATGCGGACAGTATCAGCGGCGTGGAAGGCTGGGGTATGAAGAGATTCTGTAAAAAGGTTATGAAGCAGAACCTGCTGCATTTTGTAGGCAGTGATGCACATAATACAGGGGACAGAAAACCCCAGATGGGTCGTTGTGCCCAATATATGGAGAAGACTATGGGACGGGAGTATGCAGATAAGATTCTGATCAGAAATCCCCGTGAGATCATAGAGGAAGGAAGATAGGAGAAAGAATATGGAACAAAATCAGATGAACAACGATGAGATCGAGATCGATCTGAGGGAGATTTTCTCTGTACTGCTGAGTCACCTGGGAATCATTATCCTGTCCGGGCTTGTCCTGGGTCTGGTGGCAATCGTAGGAACGAAAGTATTTATCACCCCTCAGTATCAGTCCGTAACCAAGATGTATGTGCTGGCAAAACAGAACAACGATACACTGACCAGCGCAGATATGCAGACCAGTACCCTGCTGACAAAAGACTATGCAGAGATGATCCAGAGCCGTACCGTTACGGAAGCGGTCATTGCACAGCTTGGTCTGGATATGACACATGAACAGCTGGTAAACAAGATTTCCGTATCCAATACGACAGATACCCGTATCATTACCATCAGTGTACTGGATAAGGATCCTTATATGGCAAGAGACATTGCCAATGCGGTGCGTGATACAGCTGCAGAACATATCAAAAATGTTATGAATTCCGAAGCAGTTAACGTTGTAGATGAGGCCAATATCCCGGCTGAAAAATACAGTCCGAGTGTTTCAAAGAATGGTCTGATCGGTGGTGTCCTGGGATGTATGATCGCAGTTGCCATTATCCTGATCCGCTTTATTATGAATGATACCATTCAGACAGCAGAGGATGTAGAACGTTATCTGCAGCTTAGTACTCTGGGAACCATTCCTCTGTTACAGACGGATAAAAAGAAGAAAAAACGTGCGAAAAAACATAAAAGGAGATAAAAAGCTGTGGAAAATGTAGAAATTAAAGTGCAGGAGATGGACTACAGCGGAACAGAAGCCTATAAGTCTCTCCGTACCAATCTCCAGTTTTGTGGAGAAGATAAAAAAGTGATCGCAGTAACAAGCTGTACACCAAATGAAGGAAAAAGCAGTGTGACCATGAATCTGGCAGTTTCCATGGCAGAAGCAGGAAAGAAAGTGATCCTGATCGATGCGGATATGCGAAAATCTGTTCTGGTGGGAAGAACAAAAGTGAGAAGTTCTGTAAAAGGACTGACTCACTATCTTTCCAAACAGGCACCTCTGATCGATGTGATCTGCTCCACCAATGTAAAGAATCTGAGTATTATATTTGCCGGACCGGTTCCGCCAAATCCTGCAGAACTGCTGGGAAGCCGTCATTTTAAAGCGATGCTGGATTCCCTCAAAAAAGTATATGATTACATATTGATCGATACCCCGCCTCTGGGAAGCGTTATCGACAGCGCGATTATCGCGGAAGAATGTGATGGTGCGATGATCGTCATCGAATCCGGTGTGATCAGTTATCGGTTTGCACAGGAGGTAAAGCAGCAGCTGGAAAAGAGTAACTGTCCGATCCTTGGTGTTGTTCTGAATAAAGTAGATATGTCCAAACAGGGCTACTACGGTAAATATTATGGCAAATACTATGGAAAATACGGCAAGTATGGACATGAAGATTAAACAGAGGAAGGCGTGGAAAAAGAAATGAAAAAAGGTATCATAGCAATTATGGTGATTCTGTGTCTTGGACTGATGGGCTTTGTGGGTTTTATGAAGTTTTCGGAAGACAATACGCCGCCGGAGATCCAGTTCCAGGATAACGAGATCGTGTATACAGCAGGTGACAGCTATGACGGACTTCTGGACGGAGTGACAGCGACAGATAATAAAGATGGTGATGTGACAGAAAGCCTGGTTGTCGAGAGCGTATATCCCAACGAAGACGGACAGACTGCTACGATTGTATATGTTGCAAGAGACTCCCGCAACAATGTGGGAAAAGCAAATAAAGTAGTAACGTATCGTGCGGCTGCAGATGATCAGGCAGCAACATCAGATACCACAGAGAAAACGGCAACAGATGAGAGTGCAGATGCACAGCCTTCTGCAACACCGGAAGCGACAGATACGCCAACTCCGACTCCGTCAGTGACACCGGATGCCGGATCTGACACGGAGAAGGCAAGCGCTGACACAACATCAGAAGAAGACAGTGAGGAAGACGATTCCACAGATAATCTTTCGGCGGAAGCTCCGAGGATCAAACTGTCAACAAACCGTGTGACGATCAAAAAAGGAGAGTCGATTAACCGTATCTCTTATGTGGAAAGTGTAACGGATGATAAGGACAGCAAAGAAACTCTGTACAAACGGATCGAGATTTCCGGAGACACATTCGATAAAGACACTTCAGGCACTTATGAGCAGACGTATTACGTCGTTGATACGGACGGAAACCGTTCCAACGAAGCAAAACTGACAATCGTGGTTCAGTAACGGAACTGTTGCGATGCGACAGTACAAATGAGGAAAAATTATGAAAAAACATTCATCAAAGAAAAAAGCTCTGCTGATTGCTCTTGCAGTGATCGTAGTTCTGATCCTGGGTGCGGTCGGAGCTGTTTACGGAGTTACTCATGGATTCTACAGATCCAGTAATTACACATCGGATGAAGATGCGATGAAAGACTTTACAAACGTAGGGGAAGATACAACTGCTGAAGATGAAGTGAATCCGGAAGATGCAACCGGAGAAGTTTTATCGGACGAAGAACAACAGGAACTGGATGCAAAACTGGCCGAGTTTGCCGATTCAGAACCGGTTACAAATGACGGAAATGTATATAACGTTTTGCTGGTAGGGGTTGACCGCCGTGACAAGTCCTGGGCAGGAAACTCAGACAGTATGATCCTGATGTCTCTGAATTATGAGAAAAAGCAGATCAGCATGATTTCTCTGATGCGTGATACCTATGTGAATATTCCCGGTATCGGTATGAGAAAACTGAATGCAGCCCATGCCAATGGTGCCGGTCCGCTGCTTCTGGAAACAGTGACACAGAACTACAAGGTTCAGGTGGATCGTTATGTATCTGTTGATTTTAACAGCATGATCGATATCATTGACAAGCTGGGTGGTGTGGAACTGACACTTTCCGATGATGAAGTGAGAGTTGCCAATAATTACATCACAGAGATGTGTAATCTGAGAAAGTTGGATCCAAACAGCTATTACTTTATAAAAGGTGGGACAAAGACCTGCTCCGGTATACAGGCAGTAGCCTATGCGCGTATCCGCTATGTCGGTAATGCCGATTATCAGCGTACCGAACGTCAGAGAACCGTTCTGACCAAGATGATGGAAAAGATCAAGGATATGAGCCTTCCGGAACTATACAGTTTTGCTGAAGATGTTCTTCCGCTGGTAACTCATAACATCCCGGAAGATGAGATGTGGTCTCTGCTTGCGAAGTCTCCATCCCTGTTACAGTACAAACTGGTAAAAGACCGTATTCCATATGATAATATGTATAAAGTTATCTATGTGAAGAAACAGGATATGCTTGTTCCGGACTGGGAACAGACCATTGCAAAATTAAAAGAAACATTATATTAAAGATTAAAATCGGGTGGTATCAGAATCAGGAAAGATTCTGGTACCGCTTTTTTGCGTTGCATAACGAGTAAAATTCGTGAGGCATAGTTTTTCTCGTTGCGTTGCATATTAATAATTGGTCCGGTGGATCAATTTTGATTTACGCTAACAACAAGCGATATTCCGTTCCGATATGTTTCGAAAGAAATACAATGTTTTCCGGAAATTTTTGTTGCTATTTAAGAAAATGATGGTATAGTAGAAAAGAACGTTATTCCTGTGTGAAAACGCATCAACCATTTTGATAATATTTTTAAAAACTTGGAAACGATGATGGTGCTGACCATTTACAGGCGGCAACTATGCGGAGGATCCATGAAATCTTATCCGAAGCTGTATGAATATGCAGATGTTATACAGCTGTCTGTTTGTATGTCTGTTTTTCCACAGGTATCTGATGTTCAGTTTTATTCCCAATATTCTATAATTTAATGAGCCGAGAGACAGGGAACGTATAGCTGTATTTTATGGTGGTATGCCGTTTCATCGGACGGAAGAGGAGAAAAAAGAAACTATGAACAACACACATGCATCACGGACACGGTATCTGGTGGAACTGGCACTGATGGTGACCATTATTTTCGTTATGGCATTTACCCCGCTGGGATATTTCCGGACACTTGGATTATCTATTACGTTTCTGACGGTACCGGTAGCAGTTGGGGCGATGATTCTCGGACCTTTGGGCGGTGCGATCTGCGGACTGGCATTCGGTATCACCAGTTTTATGCAGTGCTTCGGTATGGGTGCTTTCGGAACCATGTTATTCAGCATTAATCCGCTGGGAACCGCAGTGGTATGTATCGTTCCGAGACTCCTGGAAGGATGGATCACAGGACTGATTTTTAAAGCGGTTCGCGGAAAAATGAAAAATGGTGCCTATCTGGTAGCGAGTCTTGCCTGCCCGCTTTTGAACACTCTGTTTTTTATGAGTACGCTTGTGCTGATTTTTTATCATACAGATTATATCCAGGGATTTGTGACATCTCTGGGAGTGAGTAACCCGTTTACCTTTGTTGTGGCATTCGTCGGTGTACAGGGACTGATTGAGGCGATCGTCTGCTTTATCCTGGCAGGAGCAATCTCAAGAGCGCTGAGTGCGGCATTACACAGAATCTAAGCAATAATCAGAGGATACAAAAAAGAACATTTTACATGATAAGAAGCATGCCGGAAGATTTCGGGAAAGAAGTCCGGCATGCTTCTTGTATCAGGATGTATATTTATCAGGAGAGTGAGAGTAATGAAGGGAATACGTGAAATAGCAATAACGGATATGCCGGAGGTTTCCATCGGTAATGTCCAGAATGACGAGGCAAAAACCGGTGTGACTGTACTTTTATTTGATAAGAAGGGTGCGGTTGTCGGAGTGGATATCAGTGGTGGAGGACCGGCATCCAGGGAAACTCCGCTGACTTCTCCGGTTACAGCGGATAACCCGATCAACGCGATCGTTTTATCCGGCGGATCCGCCTATGGACTGGCAGCAGCAGACGGTGTGATGCGTTGCCTGGAAGACTACGGAATCGGGTTTGAGACAGGCTATGCCAAGGTTCCGCTGGTGTGCCAGTCCTGTATCTATGACCTGGGTTACGGAAGTGCCACTGTCCGGCCGGACAGTGCAATGGGATATGCGGCCTGCGAGAAAGCGCTGGCAGGCGGCAATCCTTCCTGCGGCAGTGTGGGCGCCGGAACCGGTGCTACAGTAGGTAAGATCTGTGGCATGGAGCGTGCGATGAAATCCGGTCTCGGTATGTATGCCGTAGAGCTGGGAGAACTTCGGATGGCAGCTGTTGTAGCGGTCAATGCACTGGGGGATATCTTTGATCCATCCACCGGAAAAAAGATCGCCGGACTTCTTAAGGCAGATGGAACGTCTTTTGGTGACAGTTGCGAAGAACTCTGGAAGATGGGAAGGAGAGAGAATCTCTTTACCGGCAATACAACGATCGGAGCAGTGTTCACTAACGGAAAGTTCAATAAAGCACAGATGAATAAGATCGCATCCATGACCAGAAATGCCTATGCACGGTGCATCAACCCTGTAGGAACCATGGCAGACGGCGACAGTATCTACGCGGCATCCGCAGGAGATGTGGAAGCGGATCTGAATGTGGCGGGAACCCTGGCAGCATATGTGATGGAACGGGCGATTGTGGCAGCGATCCGGTAATATTCCACGAGGCGTTTTTCGTGAGCGAAGGTCACAGAAAACCCGGGCCATATCGTACGAATCTATGCGATCAGCACAGATTCGGTGTATCGCATAGCGTGATGCCTGGAACGGAGTAAACAGTAACACAGACGGGATATCATGCGGACATGAGACGCAGAGAACAGTTGACAACCTTCCATAAAACAGCGTATACTATATAAGAATATGGCGTTGCTGAGGTCTCTGATAAAGCCGGAGCCTGCAGCAGCGAAAACACGAGGGAGGAAATGAATATGAAAAAGAATAACAGTATCAAAACTGTGGTAGCCATCGGTATCGGCGCGGCTCTGTTCTTTGTGCTGGGACGTTTTGTGGCGATCCCGAGCCCGGTTCCGAACACCAACATCAGTCTTCAGTATGCAGTACTGGCTCTGTTGGCTGCTATGTACGGTCCGGTAGCCGGTGGTCTGATCGGTTTCATCGGTCATACACTGGTGGATCTGTCCTGGGGTGGAATCCCGTGGTGGAGCTGGGTGATCACATCTGCATTTGTCGGTGTGGTTGTAGGAGCATTCGCCAGAAAGCTGAACGTTCAGGAAGGTGATTTTGGTAAAGCAAAAGTAGCAGTATTTGCAATCGCAAACGTAGTTGCTCATGTCATCGGATGGGTTGTAGTGGCTCCGGTACTGGATATTCTGATTTATGCTGAACCGGCAAAAAAAGTATTTGCACAGGGTGCATTTGCCGCAGTATCCAATACGATCACCGGTGTGGTAGTAGGTGGACTTCTGATCCTGGCTTACACAAAGACCATTGCCAAAAAAGGATCCCTGGATCAGGAATAAAATCAGTTGCTGATTACGAAAAAGCTTTCTCATAAAGTCTCAGAGGCTTGTGAAAAAGCTTTTTCTTTTGTAAATAGTAAGACGAGGTAGAGAAAAACGTGACAAACAAACAATCCCCTGTTATTTCATTCAAGAATTATTCCTTTCAGTATCGTGCCCAGAAACGACCGACTTTAACAAATATCAATCTGGATATCTATCCGGGTGAGAGAGTTCTGATCGCAGGTCCCTCCGGTTGCGGGAAAAGTACTCTGGCGGGCTGTATCAACGGACTGAATCCCTGTTCCAATCCAGGCGAAGCCACCGGCGAACTGATCATCGATGGGGTGGATGCCACAAAAAGCAGTATTTTTGAGCTTTCCGCTCATGTGGGAACGGTTCTGCAGGATCCGGACGGACAGTTTATCGGACTGACTGTAGGAGAGGATATCGCGTTTTCCCTGGAGAACAGCTGTATGCCCCAGGATGAGATGCATCAGATCACGCGAAAAGTAGCAGAACTGGTAAAAATCAATAACCATCTTGACTATGCACCCCATGAACTTTCCGGCGGACAAAAACAACGGGTCAGTCTTGCCGGTGTTATGGTGGATCAGGTGAAGATCCTGTTATTTGATGAACCGCTTGCCAATCTGGATCCGGCAACCGGAAAACAGACGATCGAGCTGATCGATGAGATCAAGAAAGAGACCGACACTACGGTAGTGATCATCGAACATCGTCTGGAAGATGTGTTATGGAGAGATGTGGACCGGATCATCCTGGTCAGTGAAGGAAGGATCCTGGCAGATCTGCATCCGGATGAGCTTCTGGCAACGGATCTTCTTGCCGATAATGGGATCCGGGAGCCACTGTATCTGACTGCGATGCGCTATGCCGGAATCACGCTGACACCGGAGAAAAAACCATCCCATGCAGACAGGGTTGCACTGCCGGAAGACGATGTAAAACAGTTAAAGCAGTGGTTCCAGTCGCGTATGGCAGGAAAGCAGGAGTCGGAGAGAGAGCCTCTTTTGGAAGTGAAAAACCTGAGTTTTGGATACACAAAAGGACAGCAGACGCTTCAGGATGTAAGCCTGACGATCCGAAAAGGAGAGATGGTCAGCATCGTAGGAAAGAACGGAGCCGGAAAATCGACATTTTCCAAACTGGTCTGTGGCTTCGAGGATCCGGATCAGGGAGAGATTCGCTTTGCAGGGAAGGATCTGCTAACAGAAAATATCCGTCACAGAGCAAAACATATCGGCTACGTGATGCAGAATCCAAACCAGATGATCTCCAAGACCATGATTTTTGACGAGGTGGCACTGAGTCTTCGCAATACAGGACTGGATGAGGCGAAGGTCAGGGATCGGGTGGAAGAGACACTGAAGATCTGTGGTCTGTATCCGTTCCGAAACTGGCCGATCTCGGCACTGAGTTTCGGACAGAAAAAACGTGTGACCATCGCCAGTGTCCTGGTACAGAATCCGGAATTGATCATTCTGGATGAGCCGACGGCGGGGCAGGATTTTCATCATTATACAGAAATTATGGAATTTTTGCGAAAATTAAATGAAGAGGGTGTCACCGTTGTGATGATAACCCATGATATGCATCTGATGCTGGAATATACACCGCGGGCACTTGTCTTTGCGGACGGGCGGCTGATCGCTGATGACAGTGCGGCGGCAGTTTTATGTAATCGGGAGCTGGTTGAGAGGGCGGCTCTGAAGGAAACCAGTTTATTCACTCTGGCAAACCGTGCAGGTATCACGCCGCCGGAAGCCTTTGTGGAATGTTTTATCGAAGAAGATCGGGAGGTGCGCAGCCATGGCCGCTAATACGGTATTAAATTATCTGCCAAGAGAAAGTGTAGTTCACAGACTCACCGGAACTACCAAGCTGGCATTTTTCCTGTTATTTACCTTCGCCAGCATGATCACCTACAACACCTGGGTGCTTCTGGGACTTTTGGCGGTGAGTATCTCAGCGTTCAAACTCAGCAGGATCCGCTTCAAAGAAGTCCGTTTTATGATGATTTTTATGCTTGTTTTTCTATTGTTGAACAATTTGTTCATCTTTTTGTTCGACCCGGATCAGGGAACAACACTGTATGGCACCCGGCATGTACTCTGCCATCTGTTCTGGAGGTATGATCTGACAGCGGAGCAGCTGTTTTATATGGTAAATATTTCCATCAAATACTTTGTGGCACTGCCGGTAGCGATCCTGTTTATCTCAGCGACCAATCCCAGTGAATTCGCTGCCAGTCTGAACAGCATCGGTATCTCCTACAAAGTAGGCTATTCCGTGGCCATCGCCCTGCGTTACATCCCGGACATCCAGCGAGACTACCACAGCATCAGCCAGGCACAGCAGGCGAGAGGTGTGGAACTTGGAAAAAAAGAACACTTTTTCGCAAGACTGAAAAACTCTGTCAACATCCTGCTACCACTGATCCTTACAAGCCTGAACCGCATCGATACGATTTCGAACGCGATGGAACTGAGGGGATTCGGAAAACACAAAAAGAGAACCTGGTATACAAAAAGATCCTTCGCAAGAAATGATTTTATCGTGCTGGGACTCGGAGTTGTGCTACTGGGGGCGAGCCTGACGGTGACGATCTTATTTGGGAGATTTTATAATCCGTTTGTGTAAAGAGTATAATTACAAAAATGCTATGATAACTGAAAGAGCTTTATAGTCAGTTATCATAGCATTTTTATTTTGTATAAATGGTGACAAGAAATATCCAGATGTGAAACAGAAATATAGGGATGAATTAATTTGTGAGCAGTAAAATTATAAAAGAAGTCGCTTAACTTTCCCTTAAGCGACTTCTCTGTTGCGTTGGATATCAATGATTGATCCCGATATCTCTTAAAACATTATCAATTTTATCATTTTTCATTATAATGGTCAAGTTAGTGCTTTTATTTTTAAATAATCTATTCATAAAATTTTCACGAAATTACGTTTTGTTTTTCGCCAATAGTGACAAAAAGCAGTATAAGCCGTCAAAATCATCGTCATTTCTGTCTCGCTTTTGTATTATAATCTGAGCAAAAAGGAGTAGACACAGATGGCCAGAAAAGGAGAAAACATTTATAAGCGAAAAGATGGCAGATGGGAGGCACGATATGAAAAAGGCAGAAATTCCAAGGGGCAGATTATCTACGGCTCTTTGTACGGAAAATCATATCGGGAAGTGAGAGAGAAGAAAATCAATAGTATCGTAAAACTTCCTGTAACAAAGACCATTTCGCCGTCAGAATCTATGAATATCTGCGATGTCAGCACCAGGTGGCTGGAATCGATCCGGCACACGATAAAAGAAAGCACATACAGCTGTTACCTGACACTGATTCAAAAACACATTCTTACTTATTTTAACAATAATTCAATAATCACATCCGAACATATCCAGCAATTCATTAATTACAAAATCACAAATGATCTCTCTCCAACCAGTGTGAGGAATATTGTGGTTTTGCTGGAACGTATCCTTCGCTATGGAGAAGACGAAAACCTGCTGCCGGTTACCAAGCGTTCTTTCACTTTTCCGAAAAGTTCCTTCTATATAAATGATACTCTGGATGTAAGTCAATTATCCATTCTTGCAAGGTATCTTTATCTGGAGGGAGATGCATTCTCTGTTGGACTTTTGCTTTGCATGCACACCGGTATCCGGATCGGAGAACTATGTGGTCTGAAAGGGGGAGATTTTAACTTTACCAACGAAACCTTTGAGATTCACCGGACGATTTCAAGGATCCGAAACACCGAATCTACTCCGGAGCATCAAGATGCCAAAACAAAAGTAATAATCGGCACACCCAAATCTACGTCCTCTCTTCGAACAATTCCCGTTCCCCGTCAGCTACTGTCACTTCTGAAACGTCAACAGCTGTCCCCTGACGAATATCTTATGACCGGTACAATCCACTATACCGAACCGCGCAACGTCCAGCGAAGATTCAAAAACATCCTGAAAAAATGCGATCTCCCTCCGGTGACTTTTCATTCTTTACGTCACAGTTTCGCAACCAGATGCATCGAAAAAGGTGCAGACAGCAAAGCACTTTCAGAGATTCTGGGACATTCATCTGTAAAAATCACACTGGATATTTATGTCCACAGTAACATGGAGCAAAAAAGAGAATACATCAACCAGATGACAATCTGACACTCATTCGCCGTCAAAATCATCGTCAAAAAAGGTCTTTCCCACTGAATCTATGGGGGAAAGACCTTTTTTGTCGCTTAAGGGAAAGTTAAGCGACATTTCAGAATGCAAAAAACAACACGGAAGGATCGATCAGCATGGGAACCAAGCAAGGATACGCCATCACAACCCGGCGGCTGCGATTACGGTGCAAACATCCGGAATGGTTGGAGACAACACAGAACTTTTATAACGAGATACAAAAGTTCTACTACGACCTCTATCTGGAACGCCCCGAACTCTGGAATGAAAATTCGCAGAATGCCCTGCGCGGTCTGGAGACACTGAGCATCCCGGGACGGACCCGGAAACAGGTGGAATATCCCCTTCCCTGGGACAATGCCCTGCTGTATTTTCGTCGATCCGCAGTCAATGCAGCGATTGCAGCTGCAAAAAGCTACCTGACAAGATCTGCCGGTGGATACGCCGGTAAGACCGAAATCTTTCATTCGGCGGTCACCTACTATAAAGGAATGTACCGGGAACTGACCAGCCATGGTGTGGAACTGCGTGTGTGGACTGGTGACGAATGGCACTGGATGCACTGCCGCCTGTACGGAAAAGAATTGCCGGAAGACGGACAGCTGATGTCGCCCTCTGTGGTGTACGAACATCCCTACACGATGCTTCAGGTTCCGGTAAAAGAAGTGGTGCAGGATGCATCCGGGATCAAAGAACGTATCGCAGCAGAAAGAAATGTCTGCGGTGTTCAGTTTGGAACGAAAGATGTATTTGCCGTGGCAAGTGTCCTGACAGCTGATGGAAAAGAGGCAGCAGTCCGCTACTTCAAAGGTGGAAATCGCTACAGCGATCAATGCCGAAGAGTCGTGGAACATATCGACAAATCCCACGCTTCCCACGGGGAAAATGGGAAAGGACCGGTGAATCAGCGTTACTGGATGCAGATCAAACACCTGAACAGCCACTACGCCCACCAGGTCAGCCGGGAAATCGTGGAATATTGCCAAGCACACGAAGTGGGAATCATCGCATTTCCCAAATATGCCGAATCTTATGAAAAAAATGTGAAAAAAGCCTCCGGCAATTACAGCGCCCTTCATCTGAGCACCAGAATCCGGGAATACCTCACTTACAAAGCGTGGCAATCCGGCATCCTGGTTATCGATATTAGTGCAAAAGGATTACATGAAATCTGCGCTGTCTGCGGAGCAAATATCGTGTCTGTCGATAAAAAAACACAGGAATGCACCTGCGAAGCCGGACACAAAACCAACAGGTATCTGAACATCGCAAGAAATACAGCAAAAAGATGCCTGGGGCAGTTTCAGAAAAACCAGAAAACCAGTGAAACTGCAGGATAAGAAAATGGAAAACATACGGTCTACACCGTTGTTTTATAAATGCGAAAGCAAAAAGTGGGAGCCGGTTTACCGGCTGGCTCTTACAGGCTGAACACCGCCTGGTTACGTCGGAAGAAGAAGTGACGAAGAATTTTCACCCGAAACGGAGAGATCCGGGGAAAAGGTGGGAGAGGGTGTTTGAAGTTATAACAAAGAATCAAGAAATTAAGCAAAAGAAAGAATTGGTCAGAAACAGTATGGAAAAGAAACTTTCGGTGGCGATGTTTGGACAGAAAAGACTCAGCCGGGAAGGTGGCGTAGAAATCGTTGTAAAAGAACTATGCACCCGAATGGCAAAGGCCGGTCACAAAGTCACCTGTTACAACAGATCCGGTCACCATGTCAGCGGAGCGGAATATGACAGAAAAACAGAATATACAGGGATTCGCCAGCGATCCGTTCCAACGATAGAAAAGAAAGGACTGGCAGCAGTAAGTTCTTCTTTTTTTGCAGCTCTTTGCAGTGCATTTGGAAGATATGATGTGGTACATATCCATGCGGAGGGACCGGGTTTTTTCTGCTGGATTCCGAAAATGTATACAGCTTGTTGTTGTGCAATGAAGTGAGTTGAGGAGTAAAAGAATATAGCGGCAAGAAATACCATCCTTCGGGATGTGTACATAGATTTGCGAAAGAAAAATGACGAGGAGTATTTGTGGGATGAGGAAGAATAAAATTAGAATATTGCATGTGGCGCAGGCCGCAGGTGGCGTGGATCGCTACATCCGAATGCTTCTCAAGTATTTGGATAAAGAAAAGTTTGAGAATATATTGGTTTGCTCACAGGATTTCCATGAGGAAGATTACAGAGGTTTGGCAGATTCTTTTGAACAGGTCGAAATGACCAGAGATATTGGTGGGCACGATTTAAAGGCGATTAAAAAGATTCGAGTACTGATAAAAAAATATAACCCCGATATCGTCTATGCTCATTCCAGCAAGGCCGGAGCAATTGCTCGTGTTGCAGATATTGGCTTGAAGAATCGTTGTGTATACAATCCTCATGGTTGGGCATTCAATATGCGATGCTCCGCAAAGAAAAAAGCAATGTACACAGCTATTGAAAAGGTAGCTGCACCATTCTGTAATAAGATTATCTGCATTTCAGATGCGGAGAAGCAGTCAGCATTGGATAATAAAATATGCAAAGAGGACAAGTTACAGGTTATTTTTAACGGTGTGGACATCGAAGCCTATGAGAATGGAGTACATGGTGCAGTTAAAAGGAGAGAGATGAACATCCCAGAAGACGCATTTGTAGTTGGTATGGTTGGACGAATGAGTCCACAAAAAGCGCCGGATGTGTTTACTAAGATGGCAAAGCAGGTGAAGGAAAAAGTTCCCAATGCACACTTTATTATCGTCGGTAACGGAAGCCAAGAAGCCGAGATTAGAAAGTATGCGGAGGAAAATGGTTTTTCGGACAGTTTATATATCACAGGGTGGGTTGATAATCCGATGAGCTATGTAGAACTATTTGATGTTGCATGCTTGCTAAGTCGCTGGGAGGGCTTTGGGTTAGCTTTGCCTGAGTATATGATGGCGAGTAAGCCTATTGTAGCGAGCCGAGTGGATGCAATCCCCAATATAGTCAGAGATGGAGAAAATGGTTTGCTTGTTGAAGTGGATGACGTTATTGGAGCAAGTGAAGCAGTGTTGCGAATCTATCAAGAAGATGGGTTGAAAGATAGATTGGTGACACAGGGATTGGAAGATGTACATAGTAGGTTTAACGCTCGGAGAGTTTCAGAAGAACACGGGAAACTGTTTGAAAGATTATAAATGACGGAGAAACAGATGTTATGAAAAGTATTATCCTGTCTGTAGAAAACAAGAAGCAGTTCTTTATCTCAGAAGGCTTTGTCTATAGGTTCTTGTTTTCTGAGTGACGAAGCAGAGTTTTACTATAAAGTCAATGACTTCTGGCATCTAAATGACGAGAGTGGCATGGCTTAGAACGACCTTGAAATTGGTATTGAATGGTCAGAACTGAGAATCGAGTACAAGAGCAGTGCCGGCTCAGAGGGATATACGCTGGAAGAGGGGACTACTATACTGAACCTGAACGACAAGAACCAGAAATGGCTGGATGGAACTGAAGGATACTTTTAAATTTTAAGGATAAGAGATAATAAATGAAGACATGTTCAATAGTGGTTCTATATGAACCTGATAACAAAGAAATAGAAAATATTCTGGATTATTATGACTGCGTTGACAAAGCGTATATTCTGGATAACTCTGTTGAAAGCAGAAAGGCAATTGTTAATGATGTTTTATCAAAGCATAGAGGACATGTCAAAGAAGAAGCAGAGTATATCCATTTTCAAAAAAATATTGGTCTATGTAAAGCATTAAATCATGGAATGAAACTGGCAGCAGATGAAGGATTTGAGTGGGCACTTATTATGGACGCTGATAGCACCTTCAATACTAATGTTGTGAGTGTATATATGGATTATATACGAGAGAATGACTGCAGCAAAATAGGTGTCCTTGCACCAGTACATCTTCATGATAGAAACCTAGAGAGTAAATTTAACGGACAAAGAGATGTTTCATGGGCAATGACATCGGGATGCTTTTATAATATCAGCGTATTTAAAAATATTAATGGATTCAAAGAAGAACTTTTTGTAGATGGTTTAGATATAGATTATTGCTATAAAATCCATAGAAATGGATATCGAATTGTAGAATTAGCAAACGCGCAAATTAATCATAAGCCGGGTGAAACTCGTATATTTGATTTTGGGGGAATTAAAATAAAATATGGTTTAGCTTCACCGTGGCGATATTATATGCAAGCTAGAGCGATAGTTTGGCTGACACTGGAGTATAAGTCGCTGAGGGAGTTGGTTCGATACTGCGTGAAATGGGGAAAGGTACTTCTCCTGTTTGATAATAAGACGGAGTATATAAAGCAACTTATACATGGAACTAAAGATGGAATAAAACTATGGAAAAGTATTCATTGATTGGATTAGTTATATGAAGCATTAGTATGATTTAAACATAGTTATTATCAAAAATAGATAAAAATACCGTATCAATTTAATGGAGGATATATTACACATGGACATATCAGCGGGCATTGTCCTTTTCAACCCAGACATAGAAAGATTAAAAGAGAACATAGATGCTGTTATTGTTCAGTGTACTCATGTGTATCTGGTGGATAATGGGTCAAAGAATATTAGTGAAGTGCTTGAAATGTTGAATGGATTTAATTTTTCGCAGTTTTCTGTAATTCTCAATTCAGAAAATCAAGGAATTGCAAAAGCACTTAATCAGCTTACAATTGCTGCGCAGAAGGATGGATATGAGTGGATTCTCACATTAGACCAAGATTCAGTTTCTCCATCAAATATCATAGGTGAGTTTGAAAATTACACGGCTTATCAGAATGTTGGAATGCTATGCCCGGTTATTTACGATAGAAATAAAGGCGAAGAAATAAAAGCAAAGGAAGGCTGTACAGAGATTGATGAATGTATTACGTCTGGATCACTTTTAAATATTGAAGCATGGAATAACATTGGTGGTTTTGATGAGAATATGTTTATTGATGGTGTCGATTTTGATATTTGTTATCGATTAAGACAAAATGGATATAAAATTTTGTGCATTCAGAGCGTTGTACTTCTGCACGAGTTAGGACGAATCGAATATCATCGTTTTCTCTTTTGGAGAGTTCTTGTGAAAAATCACTCAGCATTTCGCAAATATTATATAGCTAGAAATATTATTTATACTGCCAAGAAAAGAAGAAGTACGCTGCTGGTTGTAAAAGGACTATTACAAGAAATTAAAATGCTTGGCATTGTAGTTTTTTATGAAGAAGACAAGTTAAATAAAAGCAGGTGCATTTGTAGAGGAACATATGATGGATTTAAGGGAAAGGTTGGTGAATGATTATGGTCGCATTAGAAGGTTTTATTGTAGCATATTCGTTCATTAATCTCATATTAATGATTAAAAGATACAAAAGATTTCATAGTATATATCCGGTTATAGCTGTTTTTGATTTAGTTATGGTAGTTCCACTTTTTCTAGAGATGTATCTTGGCATTCCAGATATACCAAGGGATGTATATATGAATTTTGTTCGAGCTATGGAGGATCAAACTACATTACTAATATACTGCTTATTTGTTCTTCTGGCTCAGTTGATGTTTACATATGAATTAAGAAGAATCAAGAGATTAGATCGAAGCGTAACAAGAACTAACGATATACAAGAGTTTCTGCTGTTTATTCAAAATTTCAAATATCGTAAGATAGTTGTAGGAATATGTTACATTATTGTTGTGGCAAGTGTGTTTTCTGTTATAGTTGCACCTAATCCAATGTACTATTTGACATTCCGAAATGTTCATATTCAGGTATCAGATTCAATTGTTAGATACTCGGAGCATGTTATTTGGCCATTATTTGAGTTACTTGTTGGTGCGATAATTGCTTTGAAGTTATTTGATTCTAAAAATAAAATTGGTGGAGTTGTTTTTAGGATAATCTTAATAGTTTTTTTTACAGTGGTAAATGGGAAACGAACATATTTGATGATAATGATTGGTGTGTTCTTTTTGATTGATCTTCTTAAGGAAGGTTCACTAAAAAAGATTGCTCCAAAATATGTAGTTTTATTTGGTATGGTTGCGGTTTATTTTTATGCATATATGTACATAACAGATAAAATTAGTTATAACAGCGATTGGTATTACGAGATGCAGGAGTATATTTTCCGCTCAATGCATGTCAGATTCTCTATATATGCAACGCTTCATCCTGAAAAAGTTCATATTTTGGATTATCCGGGACAGTCAATGTTATATAGTTTGTTTTTCTTTATCCCAAGAGCAATATGGACAAGTAAGCCGAGGCCATACATTGATTATTATATGCGTGGAGTATTGGGGTTATCTTCATTAAGCAACGTGACATATCATATGCCAGCTTCTTATTATCCAGAGTTTGTTTCAAACTTTGGAATTTTGGGTCTGGCTCTCTCTTTAATATTTACAATATGGATTATGAGATATTTTGATAAAAGAAAAACAGCATGCAAACTATTGGGAACTGCATTGATAGCGTTACTTAATGTTTATTATTACAATGATTTGCTTAAGATGGTGGCAATGTTTATTCTCTATTTATGCATCACTGAAAAGTATAGATTTGTGATAGGAAGGAGATGATTGGGAATGAAGTATAAATATAAAAAACAACTGACCAAAATTAAACGGATATTTCAGAACCCAGGGGACTTTAAATATCTTAGTGTGAACAAAAAGGTTAAGCAATCTGGGATTCTTCTTGTTATTCATGAATCACAAGAATTAGGTGCAAGTATTTTAGCATTACATATTGCTGAGGAATTGAAAAAAAATGGAATAGGAGTATATATTGTTTCAAGACAATTTGGGGTTATGAATGATAAGTATAGTAGTGTCGCACCTACTCAGATTGCATTAACCAGAAGTTCATATGAAAGAATATGCAAATTCCTTTATGGAAAAGGTTTTAGAAAAGCATTAATGATTACCGCTTCAACTGGTGATCTTGTAAGGATAACAAAGAAGTGCGGATTTAATGTTGTTTCTATGATTCATGAATTAGGTCAAGTTGTCAGAATGTTGCACTTGGAAGATGCAACAAAAGAAATGCTGAAATTTTCTGATAAAGTGCTGTTCTCTACATCAATCGCAAAGGAACAAATTTTAAACATTTGTGGAGTTTGTGACTACAATAAAATTTTAATAAAACCACAAGGTACCTATTTTAATAAACCCTCAATGCAAGAAATTGAGGAACAAAAGTATTTATTCAAAGAAAAGTATCCAGCTTTAGAAAGTAAAAAAGTGGTAACGGGTATAGGAAATACGACAGAGAGAAAGGGATTTGATATATTCTTGCAAATAGCAAATCTAATGCCACAGTACAATTTTGTTTGGGCAGGAAAAAAAGAAAAATATTATGAGCAAGCAATTGAGAAATATGGAAAACCAAGCAATTTTATATATTTAGGCTCTTTGAATTCTAATCAGCTTTCAGGATTATATGCGATAGCGGATGTATATCTTATGTGCTCAAGGTTTGATACATTACCGTCCACCATATTTGAGGCACTTTTATTTAGTACACCAGTGATAGGTGCAAAATGTTCTGGAGGAATAATTGATATAATAAACAACCAAAATGGTATTTTAACTGACGAGGCAGATTGTAATCAATTTGCTAAAGCGATAGATGAAATCATGCTGAAGAAGGATATTAAAATTAAAGAACATAGTAACTCGTTTGGAGAATATGTAAAATACGTCATAGGTATATTTGACTAGAAAGTGAGAATTTGTTATGCGGGGAAAAGCGACGCTTTTAAATATAATATCAGGACTTCTTCTTCAATGTTGTACTCTTATCAGTGGATTTGTTATCCCAAGAATAGTTCTTACATATTTTGGATCTGATGTTAACGGTTTGGTTTCTTCATTAAATCAGTTCTTAAGCTATATTACTCTTGTTGAGGGTGGAATATCAGGAGTTATTATTGCTAATTTATATAAACCTTTAGTTGATGGAGACAATGAGAAGCTATCATCTGTGATGGTGACATCTGATAGATTTTATAAAAAGATTGGTTGTATTTTTATTGTATATTCACTGTTTTTGGCTTGTTTATATCCTGCGATTTTTAAACAAGAGTTTAGCTACCTGTATGTTGCATCTTTAACAATTGTGTTGTCTATTAACTTGTTAATTCAATATATGTTTTCGCTAACATTAAAAAATTTATTAACGGCAGATAAGAAAACTTATATTGTGAACTTTACACAGATGACAATTACTTTATCCAATATTGTCTTGGCGATTATATCTGTTTGGATTTATCCGAGTATCCATTTTTTGAAGTTGATCAGTGGATGCTTGTTTCTACTTCAACCAGTGATTTTTAAGAGCTATGCCAATAGGAACTATAAAATCAATTGGAAATCTAAAATAGACAATTCTCTTATTAAAGAACGGTGGAATGGTTTTGCTATCAATTTTGCTGCATTTATTCATAATTGCACAGATATAGCGATTTTGACAATGTTCACAGATTTAAAAACGATATCAATTTATAGTGTATATAGCCTTGTGAGTAATGGTTTAAAACAATTAATAAATGCGTCAATAACTGGAATTTCAGCTACGATCGGACAGGCCTATGCAAAAAATGATTATAATGAATTGAATAGAAAACTTGACATATACGAATATGTTGTGTTTTTGCTTGTTTTTTTTATATTTACTGTAGCAGCATTGCTAATAACGCCATTTGTTCAGATATACACAAATGGGGTTAATGATACAAATTATTGTCAGCCATACTTTGGCGTATTGCTTTTAATATCAGAAGCGTTATATTTGGTTAAATTTCCACATATGAGTTTGGCTTATAATGCCAATAAATTTAAGAAAATAACCGTACCATCATTTATTGAGGCGGGGGTAAATATAGTGGTTTCTGTTACACTGGTTCATAAATTTGGCCTAATAGGAGTTACAATAGGAACGATTGCTGGGATGAGCTATCGAACCATTTTCCATGTCTATTTTACTAGTAAGATCATTCCTGATAGAAAACAAAGCATTTTTTACGCAAAATTTTTTGCTTTTACAGCGGTTGCAATAGCGGGATTCTTAATATGTTATGTCTTCCTTCCTCTTGAGGAAATCTCTTTACTTTATTGGATAAAATATGCAGTTATATATTCCTTAATAATTGGATGCTTGTATGCCACATTGAGTGTGATTTTCTTCAAAAAAGAATTGAAATTTTTTGTCAAGTATCTGACGAAATAAGATATAAAGTACAATCGTAATAATAGGTGATGTGAGAAAGGGGTAAAATATATGCAAGAAATTGACCTTTTACAGCAAAAGAAGATAATGATTGATATTATGATTAAAATAGATGAATTCTGCAATAAAAATAACATCAATTATTTTTTGGCAGATGGAACTATGATAGGAGCAGCGCGTCATAAGGGATTTATACCGTGGGATGATGATATAGACATAATGATGCCAAGAGCTGATTATGAGCTTTTTATAAAAAATTTTCCGGATTCATATGAAAATTTGGCTTTAGCCTCTCCTTATGATGAATCTCCGATGTATTACTATGCAAAGGTTTATGACAAACGCACTATAAAAATTGAAGAATTGGACTATGGTACACATAAACCATTAGGCATTGATATTGATGTTTTCCCAATTGATGGAGAACCAGATAACTATAATGTCTTTATGAAAGATTATTATAGGAGAAAAAAAATTTTGGGGAAATATTGTAGAATTGTTGCTTTACGTACTAACAAAGAATGTTCTTTTAAACAAAAAGTGAAGAATATTGTTGTTGAAATTTGGAAGAAAACGGTTGCTCCAGATATTAAAACATTAATAGACGAATATAATCGTATTGCTAAAAAGTACAATTATGATAATTCAAATTATGTAGGAGAAATATCGGTGTACGGGGGGAAAACTTCTAGACACAAAAAGGAAATCTTTAATGGATACACATTGATTGAGTTTGAAGGATATAGGTTCAGAGCTCCACTTGACTATAAGACTTACCTAACAGACAAGTATGGAGATTACATGAAATTGCCACCGGAGAGCGAAAGAGTTACACATCATAATTATAAAGCATACTGGAAGGATATTAAGTGATTTATGAAAAGACTAGGAATTATATCGTATAATATATATGGAAATTTTACAAATTATGGATCGGCACTTCAATCATGGGCACTTCACCAAACTGTAAAATCTCGGGGGTGTTCACCGGTTTTAGTTGATTATTGCCCTGATATACTGTCAGATATAGATCCATTAAATCCATTCGCTAATATGTGGGATCAGGACGCAGAATCACGTAGAATGTGTGAACTTACTTTGCCAGCAATTCGAGAAAATTTTTATAAGTTCGATAAGTTTTATCATGAACGTTTTGAACGGACAAGTAAGAAGTATACATCCGAAAATTTCAATGAAGTAATGAACGATGAAAAACTGGATGGGTTTATTTGTGGTAGTGACACAATTTTCTGTCCGGATGAATTTGGATTTGATGATGGCTATTATGCAAACTATAAGTGTATGAAAAAGCATTCTGTCGCATATGCAGCAAGTTTTGGTGATCCTCATTTTACAGAGGAAACTTATAAAGTATTAAATAATAGACTTCAAAACTTCAATGCATTTGGTCTTCGTGAAAATTTGATGGTTTCATATGTGACAGACCATACAAATGTTCCTGTAAAAAAAGTGATTGATCCAACTTTGTTACTGACAAGTAATGACTATGACAGAATAGCAACTGAACGATTAGAAAAGGGTAAGTATCTATTACTTTATGCACGACGCTATAATCCGAAGATGGAAGCATATGCAGAAAAACTCGCAGTAGATAATGGCTGGAAAATCGTTGAAATTAGTCTGCGCGCAACAAATGCGGAAAAGCCTAATCGCCGGATGTTTTATGAAGCTGGTGTAGAAGAGTTTTTGTCACTTGTAAAGTATGCAGAGTGTGTGATTACGAACTCGTTCCACGGCATGATTTTTGCAGTTCAGTATCGACGCCCATTCCAGGTCTTCTCACGTGAGCAGTGTGATACTAAAATCACAGAACTTCTTGAGTTATTTGGTTTGTCCGATCATATGTTAGTGACTGGGGCAGAAAAGGGCAACTCCGCTGATATCAATTATGAAGAAGTTCACAATCGCATTGCAGAAGCAAGAAGGAAATCCTTAGAATTCTTACACATGGAATTAATTTCCTGTTTTTAAGAATGGAGATAGATATGGCAGGATATTTATTAGATAAGGTAAAAGAAAAATGTTATGGATGTGAAGCGTGTATTCAGATTTGTCCAAGGAATGCACTTAGCATGAAAGAGGATGATGAAGGTTTTAGGTATCCTCTTTTAGATGAAAGTCTTTGCGTTGGATGCAACCTGTGCCATAAAGTGTGTCCGTATGAGAATATGCCAGAACGACATGGGTCAGATAAATATGCATTTGGTGGATATATAAAGGATGAACAAATTAAATTTGAAAGCACAAGTGGCGGTGCGTTTTCAGCTATCGTTGATACTTTTTGCGACGAAAATTATGTGATTTTTGGCGCAGAGAGTAAGGGACTTCTAGTTTGGCATAGCTATATTACAGATAAGAAAGACTTGGCTAAATTCAGAAAATCTAAGTATTCTCAAAGCAAAATGGGAAAATCATATCAGCAGGTTAAAGAATTCTTAAATGATGGAAAAAAAGTTTTATTTTCTGGAACTCCATGTCAAATCGCTGGACTAAAGTCTTTTCTGCGTAATGTGAATCAAGATCATTTGCTAACTGTAGAGGTCATTTGTGAAGGTGTTCCAAGTCCCCTTTATGTTCGGAAATATGAGCAGTCTCTCAAAAAGAAATTTGGAGCTGTAATACAAAATATTGATTATAGGTATAAGGGGCGCTCTTTGCTCGGAAACCATAAATGGGATTTTCAGGTAATGAAGATTTTAACTAAAAATATGCGGGGGGGGGCAAAATGGGACTTCGAGATAATGAGGACCACAATTATGATGAATAATAATGAGAAAAAAGTAATTGAGAAAGATCGTTGGTTCAACCCATTTTGGTCAGTTTGGTTGAAACACCTAATGAGCCGTCCATCTTGCTACGAATGTCCATTTGCAACGACTGAAAGAGTTGCAGATATTTCATTGGGAGATTTATGGGGTGTACATCTGTATTGCCCAGAATTATATGGAAAAAATGGCGGAGCTTCCTTGGCTGTTGCTAATACAGATAAGGGAAAGAAAATATTACAGGCATCAGAATCGAAAATGTATGGTCACGAACTACGATTTGAAGAAGCACTTAAATATCAATCGCCGATGCGAAAGCACATCGATACAAATCCAGATAGAAAGCGATTCATGCAAGATTTGAAAAGCTCGATGGCTTATGAAGACCTCAATCAAAAATGGGCAGACAAGCCTTCGATGAGGCTGCTGTGGCAAAAATATATTTGGGGGAATAGACAAAAAGTATGGATGTGGAACTTAACTCATCGAAATTAAAAGTGGGAGGATAAATAAAGATGCTTAATTTTACAGTTGGACCGGTTATGTCGGATGAAAAGGTTAGAGCGATTGGAGCGGAGCAGGTCCCGTACTTCAGAACACCTGAGTTTTCAAAGATTATGCTTGAAAATGAAGTATTGATGAAGAAATTTGCGAAGGCGGCAGATGATGCGCGAGTAGTTTTTATCACTGGTTCAGGTACCGCTTCAATGGAAGCTACTGTTATGAATGTGTTTGATGAGAACGACAAAGTTCTGGTCGTGAATGGTGGTAGCTTTGGGCATCGTTTTGTTGAACTGTGTGAAATTCATAATATTCCATATGAAGAAATCAAGCTGGAAGCAGGTAAAGCACTGAAGAAAGAACAATTGAATGTCTATAATGGTAAGGGTTTTACTGGATTCCTTGTTAATGTTCATGAAACTTCAACTGGTGTGCATTATGACATTGATATGATCAGTGAATTCTGTAAAAAGAATGGAATGTTCTTAGTGGTCGATGCCATCAGCTCTTTCCTTGCAGATAATTTCAATATGAAAGAACTTGGTGTACAGGTAATGATCACGGGCTCTCAAAAGGCACTGGCTTGCCCTCCGGGTATCTCTGTAATTGTCCTTTCGCATGAGGCGGTTGAACGCATTGAGAAGCATAGCGTTAAGTGTATGTATCTTGACCTGAAATCTGCACTTAAAAATGGAGAAAGAGGTCAAACACCATTTACGCCAGCTGTTGGTATCTTACGTCAAATTAATGCCCGTCTGAAAGAAATAGATGTAGCTGGTGGAGTTGAGGCGGAAACAAAGAAAATCGCAGAACTTGCACAGGATTTCAGGGAAAAAATCAAAGGGTTGCCATTTGAAATTGTTTCGGAGTCAATGTCCAATGCTGTAACTCCTTTGCATCCATTAAATGTTTCTGCATATGATGTATTTACAAAGCTGAAAGATGAATATGGCATCTGGATCTGCCCAAGTGGCGGTGAAATGAAAGAGACAATTTTCCGCGTTGGACATATTGGAGCCTTAACCAAAGAAGATAATACTACTCTTGTAAATGCATTTAAAGATTTACAGAAACGGGGCTTGTTATAATTCTGGAGGAAGGCTGGTATGATAAAAGTAATTACATATGGAACATATGACTTACTTCATTACGGACACATTCGGTTGCTTGAAAGAGCAAAAAAGCTGGGTGATTATTTAATTGTTGGTGTGACGGCAGATGATTTTGATAAAACACGAGGAAAAATTAATGTCCAACAATCATTAATGGAACGTATTGAAGCAGTTCGTGCAACAGGGCTGGCAGATGAAATTATAGTCGAGGAATATGAAGGACAGAAAATTGATGATATTCGTCGATATGACATAGATATTTTCACTGTTGGCTCTGATTGGAAAGGTAAATTCGATTATCTGAATGAATACTGTAAAGTTGTTTATTTGGATAGAACAGAAGGTGTATCTAGTTCGGACATTCGTTCAGAACAGAGAAAAATTCGGCTGGGGATTATTGGAGATTCTCCAGTTGCAGCAAAATATGTTAGAGAAAGTCAATTTGTGAATGGCATTGAAGTGACAAGTATTTGCACAGCATCACCAAAACTTTTTGATGATGTTCACTTGGTTACTGACGACTATAAGAAAATGCTTGATGAAGTTGATGCCGTATATATCGTATCTCCGCCAACACAACACTATCAAGATATTAAATCCGCATTAGAATATAAAAAGCATATTCTTTGCGAATCACCTATTACTGTGTCCAAAGGTGAATGCACAGAGTTGTTTAGCTTAGCAAAAAAAAACGGATGCATTTTAATGGATGCAATAAAGACAGCTTATGCGACTGCATTTGCAAGGCTTATACTTTTAGCAAAAGAAGGAAAAATCGGGGATATATATTCTGTTGATGCAGTTTGCACCAGCCTACGTCCGATGACTGAAGATTCTTGGAATAGTATTTGTGGTTGGGGACCAACTGCAATGCTTCCAATATTTGATATTTTGGGAACAGAATATCGATCCAAAAATATTTCATCTTTAATTGATAAAAATGGAAATGATCAGTTTACAAAAGTTGATTTTTCTTATGACCATGCTGTTGCATCTTTGAAAGTTGGAAAAGGTGTAAAATCCGAAGGTGAACTGATTATCTCTGGAACAAAGGGTTATATATATGTTCCAGCACCTTGGTGGAAAACAGATTATTTTGAAATTCGTTATGAGGATTCAACGCAGAATAAACGATATTTTTATCAACTGGATGGCGAAGGTATCCGGTATGAGTTGGTTGCATTCGTGAAGGCAATTAACAGTAAAAAAGACTTGTCTAATATTAGGCAGAGCGTATCTGAAACTGTTTGTGAAGTTGTTGAGGACTTTTATGGGCATAAAGAGTTGATGTTGCTGTAAAAGACTGCTTCAATAAAATGTTAGAAAAAGGCGTGTACAAGGCTGATTTATTTGCAGACTTGTGATACACTGGGAGCGATAGCTCCCTACGCTGCTCGTAATAAGCACACACCTCTCCGTGGTGAGCAGCAGGCAACGATCTTATGACCGGCGAGGATGTGATGAAAAGAAAATAGTCAGGAGGAGTCAGAATGGATTATAAAAGTAACAGGTGTCAGGTACACTTACAATTTTCTTACATTTGAATTGATCACTGATAAAACATAACTCATGGATTCAGGAACAAACAGAAATAAGCTGCTGTTCGTTCCTGAATGATCTATAATAATTGCATAAATGTATGTCTACGAATATTGATAATATTGAAAATATCAGATTGTAAAACAAATTGTATTTGACGAAACATAACTTTTAGGGTATGATAATTACAAGCATTTTATATTTCTATTTTTCTTTACGGCACTCAGCCGTATCTATTTGATTCAAACCGCGTTCGCGGACTTAGAATTTCCAATGCAAATTAAATAAGAGAAGGACAGAGGAGGGTTCTGAGGAAGCGAAGATCCTTCTCTCGAAAGACAGGAGGATTTTATGGATAATGTGAAAGTGGCAGATGATTATAAAGATCGTTTATTCCGGATGATTTTTAATGACAAAGAAAAGTTATTAGAGCTTTATAATGCAATGAATAGGTCGGATGATACAGATGCCAGTGAACTTCAGGTGGTGACGCTGGAGAATGCGATCTATCTCTCAATGAAAAATGACGTGGCTTATGTGCTCCATGATGAGTTGTTTTTGTATGAGCAGCAGTCTACAAAAAATGCGAACATGCCGTTACGCTGTCTGTTTTATGCAAGTGACACGTATTCGGTACTGGTGAAGGATAAGAATATTTACGGTTCAAAGATGCTTCCGCTTCCATCACCTACGTTTGTAGTGTTTTATAATGGAAAACAGAAGATGGATGAGGAAGGGGAACTGAGACTTTCGGATGCCTTTGTTAAAAAGCAGGAGATTCCGAATCTGGAAGTGATCGTAAAAGTGAAAAATATCAATATGGGAAACAGCCGGGAACTTTTCGAAAAATGCAGACCGATGCGGGATTATATGATTTTTGTGGATAAGGTAAGAAGGTATTCACAGGAGCAACCGTTGGAAGACGCAGTGGAACGGACAATCCGGGAGTGTATGGAAGAAGACGTGATGGCTGATTTCCTGAAAAGGAACAGGGCGGAGGGTATTAACAGTTAAATATAGATTATAAAATTATATAAGTATATGTTGAGTTTTATAAGATATTAGAGTGGAATATTATTGAAAGGAGTTGATACTTTGAGTAAATATTAT
>OLNT01000061.1_pt1 | contig 70204 bp, 100 predicted proteins | sample 1672641 | NCBI WGS metagenome assembly OLNT01 (sample SAMEA3136708, study PRJEB25190) | human gut metagenome
CTACAATAATTTAAAGCCGGTATTTTCACATAACCCTACACTATTTTAGAGCGCCTTTTAATCTTCTACCTCTTCACGCCACATTTTGGCTCCTAAATGAGCTAACTTTCCGTCCAAGTTATCATAACCACGATCAATATGATAAATATCATGGATTTCTGTCACACCATCAGCCATTAAAGCTGCGATGACTAGTCCAGCACCACAACGAAGATCTGTTGCAGTTACTTTAGAACCATGTAACTTTGTCTTTCCGTTGATAAACGCACTTGGTGTGTGCACATCAATGTCAGCACCCATCTTATTTAACTCTGCACAATGTTTGAAACGTTCTGTATAAATTGTTTCTGTTACTACAGATTGGCCTTCACATTGTGTTAATAATACAGTAAATGGTTGTTGAACATCTGTGGCAAAGCCTGGATATGGTTTTGTCAAGATTTCTGTACGTTTCAAAGGTTTATCTGTTTTAAATACATGAATAAAATCCGAACCAACTTCCATATTGATTCCCACTTCTTGAAGTTTCATAACAATGGCTTCCAAGTGTTGAGGAATAATATTTTCGATGCGCATGTCATTGGCTATAGCAGCTGCCATAATCACATAAGTTGCTGCTTCAATACGATCTGGAATGATTTCATGAATACAGCCTTTTAAATATTCAACACCATCAATCACAAGAGTACTTGTCCCCATACCATGAATTCTAGCACCCATTTTATTTAATAATGTTGCGATATCAATAATTTCAGGCTCACGCGCGGCATTTTCAATAACCGTTCTACCTTTTGCGTAAACAGCTGCCATCATAATGTTGATTGTAGCTCCTACACTCGAAATATCTAAGAAAATATTTGTTCCTTTTAATTCTTTCGCATCCAATATATAACATCCATTTTCATATTGAATATTTGCACCCAAAGCCTCAAACCCTTTTAAGTGCAAATCAATAGGTCTAGGACCCAAGTAACATCCACCAGGCATCTTAATTTCTGCATGACCAAATTTTCCTAACAAAGCTCCCATAAAGTAGTAGCTTGCTCTTAATTTTGAAACAGCCTTAGATACCATAGGAATATTTTCCATATGAGTAGGATCTATATATAATGTTTCTTCATCTCGTTTTTCAACATAAACACCAAGTTCATTTAATAAAACGATCAAAGACTGTACATCTGAAATATTAGGTACACCATAAATTGTAACCGGCTCATTTCCTAAAACACATGCTGGAATTAAAGCCACAGTCGCATTCTTTGAACCACTAATACGTACTGTTCCATTTAAATCATGTCCACCTTCAATTTTAATGACTTTTTCCATTCATTTTCCCCCATTTCAAGGTAATGCCTATCTATTATAGCCTATTCAATCCGGATAATCTAGAAAAATATTGTAAATTCCAAAAGCCATCTATTTTAAATGTTTTTCCATCCAATTTGTGATTTCATTTAAACGACGCAAACGATGTTGAGGAAGTCCCGTACGTGATAAATCATGATTTTCACCATGGAACAAGCACATGCGAGCTTCAATATTCTGATCTAATAAAGCATTCAACATTTGTAGGCCTTCACAAAGTGGACAACGATAATCCTCATCAGAGTGAATAAACAATGTTGGTGTTTTCACATTACGTGCATATTTCAATGGTGAATGCCACCACAATTTTTCTGGATTTTCATCATATGTAGCAGATTGTTGATCTTGTGCAAAGTATGGTCCAATATCACTTGTCTGAGAGAATGAGATCCAGTTGGCAATACTTCTTTGACTAGCAGCACACGCAAAACGATCCGTATGACCAATGATCCAGTTTGTCATAAATCCACCATAGCTTCCTCCAGTTACACCAACTCTGCTTGAATCAATTTGAGGATATGTTTCTAAGACTTTATCTGTAAACTGCATCAATTCGTCATAATCAATCGTACCATATTTTCCACGAATGTCCATAAACTCGTTGCCACGTCCATCTGAACCATGAATATTACAGAAGAATACAAAGTATCCCTTACTTGCCCACACTTGCATTTCATGATAGAACACTTTTCCATATACTGTTTTAGGTCCACCATGAATATCTAAAATAGCCGGATATTTTTTTGTTTCATCATAATCTTTAGGCAATAATACCCATCCTGTTAAATCTTCACTAAAATTAACTTCTACAGGATCCGCCACATATGTATCTTCCATTTTATTAAAATCAGATAATTGAACGGCTTTACCATCTACAACTTTATACAATTGTTGAAGACTTGCCACATCAGCTCCAATAAAATATAATGTGTCATCTTCAAATGCGAAAGATTGAATTGTTCCTGGCCATTCAAATACAAGTTCAATGGTTCCATTTTCTAATTTATACAAATTATTGTGATCATAGATCGTAGAAACAAAATATAACGCATCTTTATTTACTAGAGTCGCATTACCTGCAACTAAAGCACAATCTGTACCTACACTGTTTCCAACACATTCTTGCCAATCAGCAATTAAATTAAAGTCTTGATCAAAGAATTTTGGATTCTCATTCAAACCATATTTTTCATGTGTGCTTGCGATAAGAACCAATTTACCATCCACAAAATCAAAACTTTGAATACTTCTTTCCTTAGCATCTACAACTGTACTTACAGACCCATCATATTTATAAAGATTTTCATATAAAGCTTGTTTTCTTGTCCAATTTTGTCCTGTATAATACAAAGCACCATCATGAATCTTTGCGTTTGACACATCAAAAGTACCTTCTGTAACACAAACAAGTTCTTTTGTGTCTAAATCATATGTATATAAATGCGTACGATGTTTATTGGTGATTCCCTGACCATTCATATAGAAAGGAATCTCATCAAACACTTCATAATCACTTTCTTCTTCAACAAGTTTTTCTTTAGTCATCAAAACCAAAGTATTCTCGTTTAAATATCCCAAAACATTCATTCCTGGTTTATCAAAGCGAGCAATTTCTTTGGCTTCTCCACCATTTAATGATAAACGATATAAAGAAGTAGATTTTTCAATATTTTTACGATTTCCACAGAATAGAACCGAATTTTCATTTTCGATATAAAACCCTGCTTCTTTTCCAAAAGAAGTTAAATCATATACTTTATCGTCCTTTACGCATTTTAAAGTATATTCATAAGCATTTTCTTTTTCTGCTACTACTCCATCAACAAAAATTTTTACTTCATCTTTCACTTTTAAATTTCCATAAAAGTGATAAGACAATAAATCATTAATTTCAACTGACTTCATGTATTTTCCCTCCAAATTATGCAAAAAGCAGGCTTAAAGCCTGCTTTATTTAAAAACTTTAATTATTCAGCTTTTCCAGCAGAACCAAAGAAGTTTTCCATCATTTCTTTACATAATGCTGTGATTGCATCAGCACCTGGTTTTAATAATTTACGTGGATCGTATCCTTTTCCTTCTTGGTCTTTTCCAGCTTCGATGTATTTACGAGTTGCTTCAGCAAATACTAACTGACATTCAGTATTAACGTTAACTTTAGAAACACCTAATGTGATAGCTTTTTGAACTTGTTCACGAGGAATTCCTGAACCACCGTGTAATACTAATGGTTTTCCGTTTGTTGCGTTTTGGATTTCTCCTAAACGATCAAAGTTTAATCCAGCCCAGTTTGCAGGATATTTACCGTGGATATTTCCGATACCAGCTGCTAAGAAGTCTACACCTAAGTCAGCGATAGTTTTACATTCTTCAGGGTCAGCTAATTCACCAGCAGATACGACACCGTCTTCTTCTCCACCGATTCCACCAACTTCACATTCAATTGATAATCCTTTTGAGTGTGCTAAGGCGATCATTTCTTTTGATTTTTCTAAGTTTTCTTCAAATGCATAGTGAGAACCATCGAACATTACAGAAGTAAATCCTGCTTCGATAGCAGCTTTTGCACCTTCATATGAACCGTGGTCCAAGTGTAAAGCTACAGGAACTGTAATTCCCATTGCATCGTGGATTTCTTTTACCATAGCAGCAACTGTTTTGAAACCACACATGTATTTAGCAGCACCTTCAGATACTCCTAACATAACTGGTGATTTAGCTTCTTCAGCAGCAGCTAAGATAGCTTTTGTCCATTCCAAGTTATTGATGTTGAAAGCACCAATCGCATAGTGCCCTTCGTGAGCTTTGTTGATCATTTCAGTAGCAGATACTAACATTACTCTATTCCTCCTTTAAACATTTCTGTCATAACTATTCTACTCCATAACGCCTAATTTGAAAAGTGAAATTATTAACTAACGACGTGATTTTCCGGATAATTCAACAGGTTTGGACAAAGTACGAATTCTTTCTAGAATTCTTAGACTCGCAATTGTATTATTCGGTTTATTCACAAGACGATACTGCTGTTCTAATTCTTCCATTGAATAATTTGATGTAAAGTATGTTTTCATTCCTTTATTCATACGCTCATCTAAAACAGGAAGTAAGATTTCATCTCGCGTCCATTGCGTAATACTTTCAGCTCCAATATCATCTAAAACCAAAACATCACTGTAGCGTAAATGGTTCATCACTCTTTGACGATATTCATTATCTGTCATAAACTGTTTCAATTCCTGAATTAATAATGGAACCTGTACAAAAGAAACACTCTTATTATTTTTGGCATAGTAATTACAGATTCCTTTCATTAAATAAGACTTTCCAGTCCCTGGATTTCCATATAAATACACACCTTGATTTAGTGGTATACTACTCACACTTTGGGTATAAGCTGTCATATAATCTTTTTCTTTGGCAGCACTTAAAAAGCAGGCATCATTTAAATCGATTAAATAATCATTTAAAGACATATGAGAGAAGCGAAATTTACTTTGATGAGCCAATTGCTGATCTCTTTTTTGTTCATACTGACAAGAAGCATAATATTCATTCAAGAAACCAGAATCGTCAATTTTTAATTTTGTAGCTTTACCACGAATCTTCTGTACACAATAATCCAATCCTTTACAGTTTCTACATGCGCTCACACTCTTGATCCACTGCAACAAAACGCCACTATTTTCTTCTACAAAAGATGCATCTAAATGATTCTGTTCAAGAAATATTTGAATCCATTCATTCTCTTTTAAACGAGCAATATTCTTTTGTCTTTCCATCATTTGCTCTTCTGAAAGTTTAATATTTAAATTCACTACAACTTACCTTCTTTCAACATCTTTTGAAGTTCTAACATCTCCTGTTGGATTTGCGTATCTGATTTTTCTTCCTTTTGCGTATAGAACTTCTCATCAAGTACAACCTTTTCTTCTTTTTTCTCTCTTTTATTTTCTGTTGGCGCTTGGTTGATAATTTCCAATGCTTTCTTCCTAGAATCCACGCCCAGGCGAACCCAGCTTGCCGCAACTTTTTCAACGTAATTTCGAGAAAATTGTTGATGTGTTTGATGTAAAGTATATTCAATCAAAGTATTCACAACTTCAACTGAAAGCTGGAATTGTGTGCATAAACGTTCAATCAATGCCTGATCCGATTTCACAACAGGAATACCATTTTGTTTATTCTGCAAAAATTTAACAGGTGGCATCTGATATGGATCTTTACTTGTTTCCATAACCTTACGATTACGCATAACCATCTCTTTTAATTTGTCCAAATCAAATACATGTGTTGAAGGATTAATACTTCTTTGCACGTATCTACGCATATCTTTGGCATCAATTCCATATATTTGGGCCATCTGTGCAATACGATCTAAATTTTCATTAGTTCGATAACGCACCGGAAAAACACGATCCATCCCTTTGAAGAGTGTTGCAAAATCAAAATTATATTTTTGGTTGATTGTCGGTTTCACCTTTTCGTACGCAATCTCTTTAGATTCGTTCCACGAATCTAAAATTGAAACATCCAAAGAACTTTCTACTTTGGTATATACAGAAGAAATCGTCTTATCTTTATGAAGCATTGCCTTTATTTTATCAAAACACTTTGATCCTACACTTGCCAAATACAATCTTGAATACGTATCGTGACATAAAAATTTATCTGGTAATAATGGAGCATACAATAAAATCAACATGTCATCTTCATGAACATAGGTTTCAATTAAATGATATTGCTCTAAATAATTTCGTGCCTTATCAAATTGTGAAGCATTTATATTCAACAGTAAATATACGTCTTCTAATTCAACAGAATTTTGAATAGAACCTAAAAATTCATATAGACAAATTGAACTTTTCCCCATCAAAGGACCATACAACAAATGCAAAGATTGTCTTTGTTCAACAGATAAATGTTCTATGCAACGCACTTCAATCGCCATGTACCTTCTCCTCTTTTAATGCTTCTTCTATTTGTTTATGCAACTGTTCTACCGTACCATTATTTTGCAGTACAATATCACTTTTTGCCATCTTCTCTTCCGGATTCATCTGTGATACAAGTCTTGCCAAAGCTTGTTCCCTAGTAAAATTGCGATAGGTTTGTAGGCGCGATAAGGCTACATCTAAATCAGCCACAACGCACCATATTGAGTCAAAATGATCTTGTGCAGAAATCTCAAATAAAATTGGCATTTCCACAAAGACAATCGAACTCTCTTGTTCATAAATCCATTTATGCATCTGTTCAAAAATCAAAGGATGCAAGATGGCTTCCACTTGTTTTCTATGTTCTGCCTTAGAAAACATATATGAAGCTAAACTTTCCTTAATGATTTGTCCATTTGAATCCAATTCAACAATACGCAAATCATTTAATTTCTGATAACCCAAATTTCCCTTTTTTAATAAATCCGCATTAACCTGATCGCAATCTAAAACAGGATATTTTTTTCTTAAATATCGAGAAATCTCACTCTTTCCTGAACCCATAGATCCAGTGATTCCTATTACTTTCTTTTTTGACAATTTGGACATAGATAAGTCCCCCTTTGTGATACAGTTAATTTTTTAATAGCATGATGACACACTTTACATTGTGTTTGATCATGTACATTCAAATAGAGTTGAAAACGTCCCGTTACCCCTAAACTTGAGGTATAAGAACGAATGGTTGTTCCGCCAAAACGTGTAGCTCCCTGCAAGATTCGCTTTGTCTGAAAAACTATTTTCTCACAATCTTTCTTTGAAAGCTTTGAGGCACGGCTTCTTGGATCTAATCCTGAGGCAAAACATATCTCATCCGCATAAATATTTCCAACACCTGCCATAATCGATTGATCTAACAGGCAGGACTTCAAATTTCGTTTTAACGAATGAACACAGGTATAGAAATACATTCCATTCACTCTTTCATCCATATAATCATATCCAACATTTTTAAAACAAGGATATGCATGAATATCTTCTTTTTTAGAATACAAATACATTCTTCCAAATTTTCTTGTATCATGATACGACATATAGGTTCCACTATTTAATTTAAACACTATATGAATATGTTTATTCTCACAAAGCATATTATAAAGATAAAATTTACCTTCCATTCTTAAGTGAACAACTAGATCATAGTCATCCAGACCAAAAATCAAATATTTTCCAAGTCGATTAAATGAATGGAATGTTTGCCCAATTAATTGATTTTTAAAAGTTTCTACTTCTACATTATCAATAATCTTAGGATAATATATCAATACATCTTCAATTGAAACATCTTTAATTTGTGTTTCCAACGTACTTAATACGGTTTGTACTTCTGGTGCTTCCGGCATTATTTTGCCTCATACCATGACTTTCCAACACTAATACTTGCCTTTAATGGAACCTTTAATTCCATTGCACTTTCCATTGTTTCTTTAACAAGTTTTTGCATCAAGTCCAATTCTTCATCTGGCACTAAGAAAATCAATTCATCATGGATTTGAAGAAGCATTTTTGATTTTACATTAGCATCCTTTAAAGCTTGATCCATTTTCAACATCGCAATCTTGATCAAATCGGCTGCACTACCTTGAATTGGTGCATTCATGGCAGCTCGCTTACCGAATTCTCGTGTCATAAAATTCTTATCGTTGATTTCAGGAATCTCTCTTCTTCTGTGGAATAATGTTTCGACATATCCATGTTCTTTACAGAAATCAATCAATTGATTCATATATTCGTGAATCTGAGGATAACTTTCAAAGTACATCTTCATAAATTCACCCGCTTCTTTTCGTGTGATATTTAATTGTGAAGATAAACCAAATTCAGTTTGTCCATATACAATACCAAAGTTAACTGTCTTGGCAATTCTTCTTTTATGTTCATCTACCTCTTCTGGTGAACACCCAAAAATTAAAGTTGCCGTTTTTGTATGAATATCCAAACCCTCATTAAACGCTTTTATCATGTGATCCTCATTGGCCATATGTGCCAACATTCTTAATTCAATCTGCGAATAATCAGCAGACAATAAGTGATAGCCATCTTCGGCGACAAACGCCTTACGAATTTCTTTACCTAACTCATCTCGAATACTAATATTTTGTAAGTTTGGTTCACTACTTGAAAGTCTTCCAGTTTGTGTCATTGTCTGATTAAAAGAAGTATGAATCTTTTGATCCGAACGAATATGTTTTTTCAAGCCATCAATATATGTACTGGATACCTTCGCAATTTTTCGATACTCAAGAATATCATCAATGATTGGATGTTTTCCACGAAGCTTCTCTAATACATCTGCGGATGTTGAACGTTTTTTTCCACCTGAACTTAAATTCAACTCATCAAATAAGACATTCGCCAATTGTTTTGGTGAATTGATATTAAAAATCATACCTGCATGTGAGTAGATTTTTTGAGCAAGAGCATCCAATTTCTCGTTTAATGAAGCTCCATACTCATCTAAAAAACTTTCTTGAATCGAAATACCTTCTTGTTCCATTGAAAACAAGACATGTGTTAATGGCATTTCAATATCTTCATATAAAGACAATACATTTTCTTCTTTTAAAGAAGCACGAAGCTTATCCTTTTTTTCATATAGTTGCTGAGTCAAGCTATGATAGATTGCCTTTTCTCTTTCCAAACTATAAGCAGGAGACTCTTTTGTCTTCTTAGATACATCATGGAAAGATTCTGGAAGGTGAATTTGAAGTGCTTCTAAGACTGCATCACTATCTGTTGCGGTAGAATTCAATAAGAATCCAGCAATATGCAAGTCATTACTAAAAGTATTCCATTTAAATCCATAGCGATCTAATAGATGCATCATTTCCTTTGTATCCCATGTACTCATTTCTTTTGTTTCCAACAATGTTTTAAAATTTGTATCCTCTAATGCGTTTTCTACTGAAATATAATAAACAGTTTTATCTTTTGGAATCATAAAACCATACAATTTTTGATCTAAATAAGGCTCTTGAGTACATACTGGCATAACCATAACGTCATCCATATTTTCAAATTCAAAATGGTCCACTTCTTTTAAAGGCCATTTTTCCTCTTTAGTCTGTTTAGTACGATTTACCAATGATCGCATTTCATATTTCTCATAGAATGCATTCACATTATCTTGAATTCCTGTAAACTCACAATCGCATAATTCAAATGGCAATTCCATCTTTGTATAAATAGTAGCCAATTCTAAAGACATGAAGGCATTATCTTTATCTTTTTCTAGCTTTTCTTTTAATTTCCCTTTTACCTCATCAATATGAGCATAAACATTTTCTACAGTGGAATATTGATTCAATAAACGCAAGGCTGTCTTTTCACCAACACCGGTTACGCCTGGAATATTATCGGCAGTATCACCCATTAATCCTTTCATATCAATAACTTGACTTGGAGTAATTCCATACGTATCCATTAAATTTTGTTCGTCCATTAGATCCATTTCACTTAAGCCCTTTTTCATCAAAAGAACATGTGTACTTGAATCAATCAACTGTAATAAATCACGATCACTAGTCAGAATTGTAGTTTGAACATCTTTGCAGCATTTGGCCATACTTCCAATAATGTCATCAGCTTCATAGCCTTCTTGTTCATAACGTTTGATTCCAGCCGCATCCAAGTATTCTCTAACAATTGGAAATTGTACAATCAATTCTTCATCCAATGGTTTTCGTGTTCCTTTATACGCTTCAAATTGTTTGTGCCTAAACGTAGGTTTTCCTGCATCCCAAGCCACTAAAATCTTATCTGGTTCAATAATATCAATTGCCTTGTTCAACATCATCACAAAGCCATAAACCGCATTGGTTGGAATGCCATTGGATGTAGTCATTCTATGTGTATATAACGTTGCATAATATGCACGAAATAGCATGGAGTTTCCATCTAATAATAATAGTTTTTTCATACGCGTACCTCTTTTCTTCTATTTTAACATATATGAAAAGAAGGAAACGAATCCCTGACTCATTTCCTTCGAATATTTTGCATTTTCAACTTTTCCATCCGCTTAAATCGAATATCTTTGATTGTCGCATATCGCATGAATACTGTAATAATATAGATCAACACGAATATAGCCACACCATTAAAAATCAAAGTCAAAGCTTCAATGTGAATAAACCATTTCACAAAGCTCATTGTGAGATATCCGAAGATCTTTGCGCCAAAAAAACAAATTAAATCATTCGCAAACATCATTAGGAATACAATACCGAATTGTACCCAGTGATCTTGATCCATCGCTTCTTGAAAAAAGCCAATAGCCCAGCCAAACAAGCCAAACAAAAGCATCTTAACAAGCCAGTCTGAAGTAAAAAACATTCCCACACAAAGGCCACATAAACAAGCATATAGAAACCGATTTAAACTTCTTTCATGAAACACTACTAATAGACATCCACAAAAACATAGATGGCTAACTAAAGATAGTGAGGAATATGTAAAATCAACGCCAAACAAAGAAGCAATCAATTGATCTAACATCGCTAAAATGGCTAAGAAAATAAATGAATAACGTTCCTTATTTATCATTTACTCTCCTCTTTTCCAATCACAAGACAATAGTCAAAACTTTTCATATTGGATACAGGTGATACATAGACAGTTGAAATAATGGAGTCATCATTTAAAGATACATCTTTTACTTCACCTATCAAAATTCCACTCGGATAGTTTCCACCTTTACCACTTGTCGCAACTTTTTGTCCTTTTGTGACAATCGCATCATTGTCAAACAAAGATACTCGATATGCCTTTTTTTCTGTATCATACGATTGTAAAACACCTTCTACACTTGTACCATCTTCCAAAGACATCTTTATCGCAATATCATTACTTAAATGCTGGCTTGTCAACAATTGTACAGTGCTCGTCATTGTTTGAACACTTTCTACCAAGCCAATGGCACCATCACTTGTTGCCACAAGCATATTCTTTTCTACCCCTTGTTTTTTGCCAGCTGAAATTGTCACTGTCTGCAACCACGAATCACTTGAACGTTCTAAAACAGATACACTAATTGTTTTAGCATCTCCAAATCCGCCTTTCATTTCAAGCAACCCTTCAAGTTGTTTATTTTTATTTCTTTCATCTTCATATGCCGTCTGATAATTCTTTTGTTCTGCCAATTGTTTTGACAAATATTCATTATCATCATAAGCATGCCAAAGATTCGCAAAATCATTAACTGCATTTCCGATTGAAGACAACGGATATTGAATTAATCCATATTTTAAGTATGTCCATGCACTATATCCAATATTCGTGATGGAGTTTTGTCTTAAGCCAAACATTGCACATGCTAGTATACATAAAACGACAATTGTCGTAAGTAATCTTTTTTGAATTCGAGTAAATTTACGCATAATATCCCCCAAACTAACTTATATTATAGCGATAAAGCCTCCTTCTTTCAATCGAGATATTTATGCTCTTTAAATGAATAATATTGATTTTGTCCTACAATAATATGATCAATTAAATTCACTCCCATTGTCATTGCGACATGAACCATTTTATAGGTTACCTCAAAATCTGCTTTGGATGGTGTACAATCACCAGAAGGATGATTATGGGCAAGTAAAACGGAGTTTGCGTTTTGAAGAAAAGCCTCTTTAAACACTTCTCTAGGATGTACTACACTTTCATTCAACGTTCCCTTAAACAAAACACGATGAGAAATGAGTTTACTTTTTGTATCTAAATACAGAGCAATAAAACATTCTTGTGGCATAGAGCCATACTCAAATTCAAACCATTCAATCACATCTTCAGGTCTCATAATGGAGGCATGATACACCTTTGATCTAATGACACGTTTACTGAGTTCCACACTTGCCAGAAGCTGTAAAGCTTTAACTTCTCGTATTCCTTGAATCTGCATCAGTGTATTTACATGCATTGACATTAATTTTGATAAACCTTCACTTTCTTTCAATACATCGGATGCAATTTCGAATACAGAACGATTTTTATTCCCGCTTTGAAGAATCAAGGCAACCAACTCTAAATCGCTCAAGGATTCTAAGCCATAGCGTAGCGCTTTTTCTCGTGGGCGCTGTTCCACTTCCATCTCTTTTACCTTCATATACTCTTATACGAAAAAAATACACTTTTTTTAATTTATTTTGTTTTTTTACTTGCAAAGTACAGAATCACATGGTATATTATTTAAGCGTCAAGCAAACATGGCGGTTGTGGTGAAGTTGGTTAACACAGCGGATTGTGGCTCCGTCACTCGCGCGTTCGAATCGCGTCAGCCGCCCCACTAAGATTTTTAAGCTTCGAGAAATCGGAGCTTTTTCTTTACTTTTTTTTGAATTGTTTGTATATTAGGGACATGAAAAAATTATTATTGATTCTTTTAAGCTTAACGCTATGTGCCTGTCAATCGCAGACAAAATACACAGCTTCATCTTCAAAAAAAGCTTGTGATGTCACAAGCGAAGAAGAAACGTGTAATTCAAAAGATGATACAAAGACAACATTCAATGAAATCAGCTTTGATGAAGCCATTCAATATTTCACGCAAGAAAAATCGGGTGTTTTATATTTCGAATTTTCAAGTTGTCCTTGGTGCAAAGAAGCTAAACCCATTTTAAAGAAAGTCGCAAAAGACATTGGAATCGACATCCAATATGTAAAAGTAAGAGACGAAGAAAAGAATCGTCTTTATACAGATGAGCAAAAAGCGATTATTGAACCATATATCCAAGATTATATGTCAAATAACGATGAAGGTATTCTAACCTTATATGTTCCTCTAGTGTTGGTTGTAAAGAATGGAAAAGCCATTGATGGACATGAAGGAACATTAGAAAGTCATGATGCGACCGAAAGAAAAATGACAGATGACGAAAAAAAAGAATTAACACAAATCTATACAAAATTAATGGGTGAAGCAAAATAGCTTCACTCTTATTTTTTACGTATCTTGATTTGATCATCCAAGCTCAAATGTCCAATCAACAAACTAGAATTTATATCATGCATCTTATAGTTTGACGCAATTTGTTTCGAATCAAAATTGGCGTAACAATATTTGCAGCCATGTAAACAAGAATTATAAGCTCCTATATCCACCATATTTACGCAATGGCAGTCTCTTGCCTTCCACTCTTTAAAGAGCTTGCCAGTTCTTTCAAAGGCATATTTAATGCTGACGCAACAATCGTTTTCATCACCAATATGATATTTATTTTCCATGCAACTCACAACTTTTATATCATTCTTTTCAAAAGCTTCTTTTAATTTAAGATATTCCTCATTAAAGGGTTCATGATAATCCAAATGATTATTTCGAACATTTTTATAATCATCCACAAAAGAGACAATCACTTTAGATACATATCCTTTTAACATTTTACATAATTTATTAAAGGCACGAATATGATAATTAACATTATATTTGGAATTCAAAAGGATTGGATCATATCGCACACATACATTTTCTTTGCCTAAATAGGATGATAGCTTTTTAATGCATTCAATGACTTGTTTCTTATCTGGAACATTAGGCTCTATATCTTTAAAGTATCCGGTGATAGTGACTTGTAGTTGAATGGGCACAGGAAATAAATGAATCGCATCTAACAATGGCAATGGATTTTTTGTACAAAATACAATCATATCTACATCAGATACAAAGATACGACTGACAAGTTTTGGATTAAAAGGGTTTCTTACATCAAAATATCCTTCATTCCATCGGTTCACAAACCAATCCATATAATATGCTACAATATCTGTTCTTCCACTCGCATTAATAATCATAGTTTTATTAAACTAAGAAACAAAATAATAGTCAATATAAAGAAAAAAAATCATCCTAAGATGACTTAAATTTCTAAATGGCGGTCCAGATGGGACTCGAACCCACGATCTCCTCCGTGACAGGGAGGCATGTTAACCACTACACCACTGGACCAATATTTAATTTTAAATGGAGCAGATGAGGGGATTATATAAATACCTCATATCTATTGATATTTGATGTTATTTACATCATTATCTACGTGTTTTGATAGCACTTTGTTGTTTTGTACCCCAAAATGTACCTCACTGCTTCACGCAAGAAAGATAATACAGTATAAACCATATTATGTCAAACAATTTTTTATATTTTTTTATTTTATTCAATTTCTGTTAACGGTGTTGGATCAACCCAAACACCACCAATCTTGACAATGTTCTTTTGAACATTCACTGCATCGACTCTGATTCTAGATACGTAGACTACTGCATTTGTAGTATGCAGTACATTGTCATTATGTCCATCTGAACTTGGTACTTTATCTACCATACGAATAGGAAACCAACCGCCTAATTTAGACAAGTAGCAGCATAAATCATCGCCAATTTTCTTCAAGCCTTGGTTGCCAATTTTCATATGTACAGATGTAACATAGCTTCCTTCATGCAAAATTTGGTCGATAGCTTCTGCACTAGACTGTGTGGCGCCAACTGGAACATGAGGGTCTGTATCAATACCGGCATCATTAGTCCACCCAATCGCTACTCCATTGCGATCAACACGATATGGATATTTTGTTCCTTTAATTACTCTACCAATGACACCTGACCAATCACCTTTTTTAACTGTAGAAGTTCCGTAGCAGTTAACACTTAATGTATTTGTGCAGATAGGTGTACCGACTGAATACTTTTCACCACTTGGAGTGCTTGGAGTACTTGGTTGCGTTGGTGTCACTGTTTGACCGTCTAATCTAGCATTTACTTCTTGTGCTAATTGAGGCATTCTATCGTGTAGGAAAGGACCTGGGCAACTTGTACTTGCGAACATTCTATGCTCTGTCAAACTTCCATTTGCGTTTCCTGTGTAATTTAATCTAAATCCGTATCTCTTACAAATATCAACACATAGATTCACCAAGCTATCCCAAGTAGCTTGCGTCATTTCTCCAGTTGCGTTATTAATGTTTCCACATTCAATTGTAATTGATTGAGAATCATTCAACCAATTTGAACTTGTCCATGCAGCATTTTCTTCATCAACACTGCATGCAATGTCTCCATTAATTCCAATACAATAATTGGAAGATGCTTGACGAGTATTTCGTGCAAAATAATCTGCACATTGTTTACCACTCCATGCCGCAGCCATGTAGTGTGGAGTGATTTTACAAACCTTATATCCAAAACGACCATCATAATGTTGTGATGTTCTGTTACAATATGTTGCTAATCCGGAATATGACATTCTTCATCTACACCTTCTTCCTTGCCATTGCTTAATTCTTCTTTTGCTTCTTCTGATAGATTCTCATAATCTACTACTTTTTCTTCATCATTCATTTTTATTCATCCTCCGGTACACTAATTTCAGGTAATCCGCCAATACTAGTCAATAGCGAAACAACGCCTGACAAAACCGCTGACGAAATTACAACTCGCCAATCAACGGCTTCCAACAATGCAGATGCTCCAATAACACCAACAGCAGTTTGAGCAATTGTCTTTAACGCTCTGATACTTGCATAATAGCCATATTGAATCCACCATTCTTTACTATATTTTTTCATTTTCAAATACCTCCTATCCTAATGATAGTATTTAAATCGTTTGTACACTGTACAAAATAAAAGACCGTATTTAACGGCCTTATTGATACATATTAAACATGTCTCGTATATGTGTCTTAATCATTGTTTTTTCTTCATCTGAATCAACGCATCCATGAATCATAGTTACGATTTGTTGCATACATTTCATAGTCTTATCTAATTCACGATGAGACTTTTCTAAATCCATATCACCTTTTGTACGCGTATATTCTTCTTTGAACGCTTTATATTTTTTCAAATGTTCTGCAAGCTTATAAACAATATCTTCTGTTTCTGGATCATGAATATTATATCCATCATTATCTTCTTTTAATCGGGCTACAGTTGAAACTCCATCTTTTCCTATCTCAATTTGATATTTATTTCTCATTGCTTCTATCGTTTCAATATCTTTGATATTATCCAAAGCTTGAGATAATGCATGGAAATAAGATTCTGCATATCCATATTTCTCTAACATGTTTACTGACTCATGCATTATCTTCTCATTAACTTCCATTGCTTTGTGCATATTTTTCACCTACGCAATCTTTTTAATGATGATATTTGCGTTTTGAACAGATAGATCTAAACCACTGTTATTTGCTAATGCGATTGTATAAGATGCGCCACATGGAACTTGAATTAGAGTGTCTCCATTTACATTTCCATACGCACTTGCAGTTGCAACAGTATAAATAGATTGTGTTCCACCAATTGCTTCTCCGTTTAGTTCAAGCACTAAAGAAGCTTGTCCTACCGCTGCACTCGTAATATCCGCAGTATAAGTTACTTCATAGATACCTGGCTTTGTTAGTGTAAACAATCCACTTCCTAGATCATGAGCAAGCCAGCCTTTACATGGGCACTGGCAGGATTTACTTCTCACACGATCTGTAGGAAACAATACATTATTTGAATTATCGACTGTCTGAACAGCCGTAGCAATACTATTAATCATTTCTTTTATCCTCCTATTAAAATAGGGATAGCCTTTCGACTATCCCATTAAATCCAAAGGCAATTGCCTAATCACATATGTGCTAGATTATAAGTTGTTGTAGCCATTACATCCACATCCGTTGTTATAAGCGTAATATGGTGAACATGTAATATAAGCTGGTTTTGGTGTTGGTTGCAAAGTACTAATGATATTTGCTGATTGTGCCTGTTGACTTAATTGGAAATTAGCCGTCAATAATTCACGGTCACGATCAGCTAAACGATCACGTAATTCTTGCATAGTGTTTGCATTGATCAACGCACGTGTTGCTTCACCTTCTGAATGAATTGCTGTTGTAATGTCACAAGTATTTTTGAAACTTTGAGCATTTACATTGTCAATTGCTCGTTGAGTGTTGCAGCAACATTCTTGTTGCTGAGCTTGCAAGTTTTGAAGTCCTAACTGATTAGTATAGCGACTTTCTAATACGTCACGTTGAGTTTGACAACCTGTTTGAGATACATTTGTGTTTGTGTTAAAAATGTCTCGTTTAATGAATTCTTCATTTAATAAAGAATCATTTGCTAGGTTTCCGTTGCCATAACCTCCATATCCAAATAACACGAAGATTAGCAAGATCCAAATCCACCAACCACCTCCGTTTCCAAAGCCATCATTTCTTTCGGCTAAGTTGTAAGTTGGTTGAATTCCCATTCCGTTTTCCATCATATATGTTCTCCTTTCTTTCTATAATAACGGTTTATCCGTTGTTACCTGATTCCGAATTGTTTTGCCATTTGTTGCAGTTGTTGCTTTTGTTGCGGATTTAAATTACCCATCATCTGATTTAAAATCATTTGTGGATTTTGACCACTGTTCATAAGCATTTGAAATTGTTGAAATGCTTGTGGATTTTTCTGTGACAACATGTTCATTAACATTTGTTGGGGATTTCCCATATTCATCATATTCATTGGATTCATATTACCCATAATACTTTTTAAAGGATTCATTTTGTCTGTGCTCCTTTCTTTGGCTGTTCATTAGCTTGTTTTGGTGGTTTGCTTAATGCACATATCAAATCATCTAATTTCTTTTCGATTCCATTTACACGATTTTCGATACTGTTAGAAGTATCTTCCGTGATTTCTTCAAATTTAAATTTTTTAAATGTTCCATCTAAAGATTTCATATAAAAAATAGATTTATTGTTATCAAATAAAATCGTTGGTAAATTTGCATTCGCAAAATTTCTAGCTTCCTGCTCATCGTTCACCCATTTTCCATTAAAATCAAAATTACCTTGTTGTTGTGGTGTAATCTGATTATTAATGTTGATAGGTGGAATATTTGCATACTGTTGTACTTGCTGAATTTGTTGATCTATCATTTGTCTTTGTTGCATCAAACTGTCAATTCGTGCTTGTGCTGGATTATAATTGTTATACATTTCAACCACCTCTTTATTACGCTTTAATTATATGGTTACGCAACAAATAATTTAATACTCGAATAATACTCATAAAATACCCAAAATAAAATGAGCAACCATTATAGATTGCTCACATATTTATCGAACATTTTTCTTGCTTTGCATACTCTGTTCCTTATGGTTTGTACTTCCACACATAATGCATCTGCAATTTCGGTACATGACATATCATATACGTATCTCATAATCAAAACCTGTTCATATTTCTTTCTTAATCCAACAGATTTGATAAGTATTAATGCATCATTAGGACGTATCTCTTTTAATCTGTTAGCTTTGTTAATATAAACCACCGCCTTAATTAAATTCGTTGGTTTGAATTAGCTTCGCAAGAACAATTATTCACATGATCATCTTTCCAATAACCACGACAAACAATAGTAGAATAAAGAACAATAATCACTAAAACCAATACTGTAATAATCGTTCTACTTGTTTTATAGTTTCTATCAATTAATTTTGAGCAAAAGCCATAAATGTTGTCTACTTTTTCTTCTACATTTTGAAGTTTCTTGTTTGCATCTTTAATATCCATTTTTATTACGTTCCTCCAACGCTTCTACACGATTAAACAAAGTTTTTATTTGTTGTTTTAGTTCTGAAAGCTCTACTTCCATTGAATTACTTCCTTTTTTTATTTCTGAAATTGAATCTTTAATATCACCTAAATCCGATTTAATATGTTCCAATTCATTCTTCAAAAATGCCATATTGGATATTTGCTCTCCATCCATCTTTCGTGTGCCACGATTATACGTAATAAATGCAATTACAAGCATGCACGCAGAAATAATAACACTAAGATATTCACCACTCATATTCATTTTCCTTTCAAGTTTTCATTCTATTTAAATACAATAATCCACAAAACCTTATTTAGTTAACTGCTTTTTATTTTTATTATCAAAATGTCTACATCTAAAAATTTGACTGCAATAATGATTGGACATGACAAACGAATTTAATTTATTACATCTATCTTCACCATCTATCACAATTTTATTTTTGCACTTATCACAGAATAAATTTTCATATGGATTTTCTATCATTTTTACCTCAAATATAAACTAGCTCAATTACATATTTTTTAAACATTATAATGTACCCCAGTTGTTATCTTCAAAATAAATAATAAATAACATCACAGTTACTTCTCTTGAAGGTAATGCAGCACCACTTTGTATACTGCGAAGTATAAACTCAGCTGAATTGTCTGTTGCATTGTTTAAACAACAAACAGCATCATTGAGCACTGGCATAGCTAATATAACACTTTCACTAGCATTAGCATTTGAATAAATTGTGAATGAACCATATGTGGAGTCAGTAGTTACTTTTTGCTTTCTGTATTCTATTCTAGCGTTTTGTAAATAAATATTATTTTTAATTGCTCCGGAAATTCCAACACCGCTATTTATTGGTTTTGGATTGCTACTATTTGTCGATAAAAATAATTCTGAAATACTTTCTTTATTTCCGCTAACAGTTCTAGGGATCATGTATGTATTATTATTATTGAAAAAGCCACGTACTAACGTATTTCCAATATTAAAAACTGTATAACCATCAACACTTGGAACATCAGTATGATGTTTATCAAAAAAACATTGATTAAATGTTATACCACTACATAAATCAGCGTCAATATATGAACTTCTCACTTTTAAGCAGCCACCACGAATACAACATTGATTAAATGTAATATTATTAGCAATACTTTTTGGTGCATCATTATCACGTCCTCTAATTTTTATCAATACATCGTTTGCATAATCAAACCAGCAATGATCAAATACTAAATTTTCGGTATAACCATCAATGAATAAAACTATATTAGAACCATATGTATTTTGTTCACTAACCTCAACGCCAGTACAATAAATGTTAGTAAATCTAGATAATGAGCATCCATATACAGTTATTAATGGTTCATTATTACCTTGAGTTGCGCTATGTCCATTAATAAACCAATTATTAAAATTATTGTCTGAACCGCCTAACGTACCAATTGTTTTAATATTATTAATAAATAGATCTGTTAACCAACAACCTAAAAAAGTAGTACTTTCAAACACTTTAGAGAAACCAACAAAACCACAATGCCTAATTTGACTCCAATTAAAATTAGCATTTGCAATAAAATTTTGATTACCTACAAATCTAATGTTTAAAAACTTTATTCCAGCCTCTAATGCGGATGTTTTGCTTACAAATATATTTGTTAAGTTGTTTTTAATGCAAGCTTTACCATAATATTCATCAGCGTAACTAATTCCACGCATAGTAATTTTTTCTTGGATTTGTAAAGGCTGAGTAGTTAAATATGTTTTGTTTTTCAGGACAATATCTTTTTTGGTTTCCACAGATTTGTCAATAGCTCGTTGCAATGCACTTGTATCATCAGTAGAACCATCACCTTTAGCACCAAACATTTCTGGAGTAATATAATCTTTTAAAGTATGCAGTTTTAGATCATTTGTAAATTTTGATTCAGTTAAACTTTCATCAAGAACAGTTGTTGTTGCTTCAGGATGTGCATTAAGCCAATTATTTATTGCATTAGATGTTTGTTCATCTGTTGGCATACCTTGCTCAACCCATTCAACATTACCATCTTTTGCACGTGGAAATTTATTATTGTCAGCTAAAGTTGGTTTATAAATGTAGTTTTCTAAATCCTTATTTAGTCGTTCAACTTGGCCACGCATCGCATCACCAGCCGAAGGATATTTAGTTCCATCTGCACCGATACGTGCATCAATCAATTCTGCATCTCCGGTTGTGCTACCATCTTTTAAACTAGTAAATTCACTCATTCTAGTTTGTAATGCAGCAATCTTTGTGTTCTGTTTAGTAGTGATATGGCTTGTAGATGCTTCAATCTTCTCAATTTTGCTATCTTGAGCTGCCACTTTATCATCCAATGTATTAATGAAATCTGTTGAACTCTTTAATTCATCTGCACATTTCTTTGCCGTATTAGCACTTGTTGTTGCTTCCGATGAAGCTTGAGTCAACTTTTCCATTAACGTTGCATAGTTATAGTTATTAATTAAATCTTGTGTTTGGTCAATCAAATCATCCAACAAATCATAAGAAGATTGAATGTTTGGGTCTACCGGATATTTCCCACTATCTTTATATCCTTTTGATTCTTTAATATGCATCGCAAATACATTTGATAGCTTGATAATGCTATTATCGTTCAACTTGCTAATAAGTTGAGCAGAAGCTATACCACTATGCGCCGTTAAAGGATATCCAACAATAAATCTGTCGTTTGTTAATGGAACGCAATTTTCAATTCCATCAATCGTGTAGTAAATATACTTCTTATTTGTTCCTACATTCTTCATATTAATGAAATGGATACAAAGAGCGTTATGATCTCCTTGTTGACCAATTTCAAACGCTTTTTTCTTTTTTAAATCTATAGTTAATGTTTCCATGTTATCACCTACTTAAATGTTTTGGCCGGAAGCCAATTATTTCCATCAAAATAATACAATCTACAATACTTATATTTACCATTTACAAGTATCATTGAATAACCACGATCCCACTCATAGCCATCAAACACCCACACTTCCATATAAGTAAATGTCGTATTGAATTTAAATTTAAATGCCACACTATCTCTATCAAGTGTATCCGTTGCATATACTTCCATTTGATATTCCGTATTCTTCGGTAAGTTTTCGTATGTAATACTTAATCCATTTACTGTTCTGTAATCCCCACTAGAACCCCACACCGTTTTAACAACGTGAGCATCATCTGTTGTCGATACATTTATCGTTACATTATCGACTTTATCAGATACTTGGTTAATTTGAAATGATACACTTTTAATCAATATTTCTTTATAGTTTTCTAACGTTTTAGCCGTCAGTTCCTTTTGATCTAACTTGCTACCACTCAAATCTGCCATAAAAGGCTCAACATAATATTCATAGTCAGTGTTTTGAGTCAATCCAGTAATCTTGCTAGAACCATCCAATTTATTGATGATGTATTTTTTATTTGCTACATCATATACTCTTAACGCATATAGATTGTATGGATTTGATTTAAACCTACCATTCACAACAATAGAGTTGATATCTATATTGGATACAGAAGCTTCAAATGTCGGTTTTGCTATCTCTGGAGTTTTAAGTCTAGCCGTTCCTTCTAAATTTGGAAATCCACTACATGAGCATGCCCATGTAAATTCTTTTTGTCTACTACAACCCATCGCTTCATTGATTTCGCCATTCAATCCAATCCACCCAGAATCATTCGTCCACTGAGGATAACTCATATTTCCGGCCCAACTTAGACCGCCCATTTTAATTGTATTGTAAGCATATATTGAGAAATTACCGGTAAACTTGACACGTACATTCGCTTTGTATCTAAGATTTGGATATTGTCCTTCATATCGCTCATTATATACATCAAAATGAAGATACATATATTCGTTATATTTTAAAACTGCAATCTCAGACATATCTAACTCTCTACTTTAATATAAATATCTCCGGCCTTGTCAGTATTTAAAACTGTGGGATCTGCCGTTCCACTACGAACATTTACCGTCAATTTCAACTGCTCTTGAAAGCGACTAATATATTCATTCAGTTCTGAAATCTTAGCGTTGGCTGCATTAATTACTTCAATCGCATTTCTGAATTCTTGCGTAGATTCTACATCGACTTGCATTGCGATATTATCAACAACATTAATATAAATATTAAACGTCGTTACATAAGTACTTCCAGACATCAATGAAACTTGCGCCCTAACAATACCGGTTTCAGATAACATATTTGCAAATGCATCTGAACCATTAAATTTGACTTCATACGTATCTGTATTGTTGAATCTAATTACCTCATTTGCGCTTAACGAAACCATTAATCCACTAGGTTTTTCCGCAAACAACATTGCCGATAATGTATTATCAACAACTCCGGTTTCACTCGTTACGATATCATCCGTAATAAAGATATCTAAACCTCTACCATTATCCGCTCTAGGCATGTCAATTACCTGTATATCTGTTTGCTTAGTTAATGATACTGTCACGCTTGTGTACACTTGTGCCATGTTATACCTCACTTTCTAATACAAGATCTAGATCTTCGGGAAGTTCTGTGATCAAGTTATATGTCAGTTTGTTTAAATAAAATTTTTCCCTTTTACCAAACTCAGTTTCTACATAAATCAAATCATTTAACTTTAACATCTGTGCGTCAGGCACATTAGATGAAAATAGTTCTTCAAATTTAATAGAAGTTTCTGTTTTTGGTTCTTGCAGTTCTTTCTCCAAAGATTTTTTAGCTTGTATTCTAAGATAGTTTCTTAGGTTCACTTCATTTGTAAATACGCCCAATGTTGTTTTCTTTGCTTGTGAATCATCCGCAATCAATTTGATATCGGAATATTCTTTCACATCAATTCTGTGAATTTCATTCGTATCCCAATTACTAGCCTTGATAATCTCGTGATTTGGTAAAATGCGTCCATTGTACGCTTTAGGTATGATTCCTGTAACTACATTTTCCATTGATTTTTTCTGAGTATATTCTGACATTTCTTTATTACTTATAAAGAAATCATTTGGCTTCAAATTGGAAGCATAATAGTCTGGATTTCCAAAGTAGCAATCATAATTGTTGAACATCGCAACAAATCCGTTATTTTCACATTCAGGCCATCTGTTCATCATAGAATTTTCTTCTGTTCCAAACAAGCATTGAATCAGATTATATCGAACCCAATATGCAGTTTGTGTAGAATCAACGTCTTCAATCATCCATTTACATGTATTTCCAACTTCGGCAGTACCTCTATCTACAACAACAACTTTGTTTCCGTTTCCAATACTCGTTGAACTAGAACAAATGCCATAATATATGTTTCCATACGGTGCGATTTCATAGTTAGAACCATTATTAATGAACCACCATTTTTCAGAATTATCTGAAGGGCTTTCGGAAAGACTTCCTAGCACAACCTTTCCTGAATCTGATTTAAGCCACCTACACGAACATAACGATAAAATTCCGTATATGTCTCCATATTTGTCTGACCCTACTTTTTTCAACATGAAAGTCTGTGCAGACGTTCTGTTTTTTTGATACATCTGTAATTGTATAGATGCATCTTCACTTGCGCTTGGAACATCCAAACAATACCCACTATTCTGAACATTTCGGAAATAAACGATTTTTTCATCCTCTGCATTAACATTTGCATAATTTGCGTATTCCCCATGTCCATAAATTTTATAAGGATAATTGGGCCGTGAATTTGTAATAATCTCATTTGCGGTATTCACTGCATCTTGCCACGTACCACTCATAGTACGATCATCAAACACAAAGACTTCTTTTTGAGAATCGAAAAATACATGTGTTGCATAGCATGTATATGTATCGCTTTGTTTGTTGTATTTTGGATACACAATTCTATATAACTGTGGTTCTTCAAAATTTATATCCACTTTAAACACGGACTCATCACTGATTTCCATACCCATCAAATCACTTTTTGGAAATTCTATTTCTACGCACCAAATAGAATTTCTTTCAAATACTGCTTTAGCACTAACACAATGTTTTAAAATCACATCTCCATTACGTTCTTTCATTTGTGCATATGTTGTTTTTTTTCTAGAAAAGAATAAATGAATCATCTTTATTTCTCCCTATAATTACGTATAATTTCTGCACGAATAGCACCAATATCCGTTGTGATCAATACATTATTTGAACCATAATTAAACTTAAGACCATCAAACGACCCACTTGTTTTCAATGTATCATATTTATACGTTCCATTTTTATAGTATGTTTTCATATAAGAATTCTCTGTATTGATTTCAACATAAGAAATATCCGATGTACCGTTAAAAGGATTTTTGATCGTAAAATCATTTCCATTACAATTGATCGTAATGTTTTTCGCATTCATAGAAGTGTTATATAAACGGTAGATTGGATATGCTGTTTCATAATAATTCGCAAGTTCTACCTTTTTTCCACTTACAATATCGTATGGTCTTGAATACTTATTTACGTATCTGTAAGGTTCACAAATAAATGTGATTGTAAATTCGCTTCCTCGTCCAAAATCTCTAGAATCCATATCGAACGTTACATTTTTTACCTTCCAATAATGTTCTCTATCATCACTCGTTAACTCCAATATTCCTTTATTTCCATTGAAATATTGTTGGATTTTATAGATACGATCTAGATATTCTTTCTTGCTATTTAAAACAAAGTTGCATTTGATAGGAATTTTGCGATCTTGATATACACCTGTATGACGATACGATGTAGTACCGTCACCAAGTGTAGATGTTTCTACAATTTCCTCTGCCATAGGAATAACAGGACGCTCACTTACCTTTAATAAATACATAATATTTTGCGTATAACGCAGTTTATTTTCAGGTGTAAATCTAAAATGATACATTCTATGAACCTCCATTTCCCCATGATTTCAACATATCTCGAATTGATATAATTTCTTGTACAGTATCTGTAACAACATTTCCATCCAATTGCATAGGTTGTAGATTGATTGTTAGATCACAATTTCCAATCGCATTAATCATTTGATCCAATCTATTTGTAATTGCACTCAAATTTATATTACCTACGTTTCCATAGCTTCGTGATGTAGTTCCACCCATAATAGCTGTTGTAGCATTCGCAACAGATGCATATGGACTGATATCTGAATATGTAGCAATCTTATCCGCATCCATTGGCATAATATCCGTGTCAACAACAGGTTTATCCGCATTAAACAAAGATTGTGGGAAATATTTTTTATTGTTATCACCTTCAACAACTTTTGTCTTTTTTATAGTTTGTTGTGTAACTGTGATAGGATGACTGTCTGCATAACTTTGAGCTTTATCAATATTTGATTTAATATCTGAATAAGCTTTAGCAGAGCTTGTAACCATACCGTCTAAGTGAGGTTGCAAAGATTTTTCCATCTTTCCACCCATTTTTCCGACTGCCGATGATGTTGTACCATCATTCGCAAATGCATCTGCAATACCGGTAATCGAATTCTGAGATTCTTTTAACATCTTTTCTCCGGCTTTTTTAATTTTAGGGTCTGTATCTGACATCATCTTTGTTACTGCATCACTTACAGACATTTGTCCATTCGCAACTGCTGTTGCAACATCTGTAGGAATTTGTTCTCCACTCATTCCAGCGGATTTTACTGCGTTTGCTAAAGTGATTAAATTATTCATTGCGTTAGTAGCTTCTGAAATGCTTCCACAATTTGCCAGGATTCCATTTGCTACATTCAAAGGAATAGATCCACCAATCGTACCGGCTTCATCAACAAGTTGATTCATATTCATTAAAGTAGCCATATAGTTAGCTGCTTCTACAGCATTTGCAGTTCCATTTGTAATTCCTTCTTGAATACCAAGTGGAATTTGAATACCTGATTGCGCTGCCTGTGCTGCAATATCAGTCAACTGTGCCTTCATAGTCGTTCCCATCTGTTCAAACGACTGTGTTTCTAAGTAGTTAGATTGAAGAATGGATTGTGTCTGCGTTTCGTGCAATTTCGTATAAGAATCCGCTAAATCCGTACATAATGTATTGATTGAATCCCTCAATGCACTTGATTGATTCATGTAATCTTGCATCGAAATATGGCCTGCTGCATATTCTGCACTTAATTTTCTTAATGAATCCGTTGTACTATTAATGCTTTCCGTAAGCTCAGCATTCTTTAATTCCGCTTTCAATTGAGCAGCGGCATTTTTCTTTGCGATACTTGCCAACGCTTCTTGTTTTGCTTCTTCTTGAATCTGAGTGATTCTTTCTTTGATTGCATCAATACTTTTATAGTGCGCATCATCATTAAGATTTAGTTTGCCAGTATTCTCATCAATTTCTACTCCCAAATCAGGATAAAGTTGATTTAACTCCCTAACAGCTTCTGCAAGCATAGTCTTTTGTGTAGCGTTTAAAGATTCTTTTGCGTTAAGATCTTCAATTGTTTGCATTAAATGACTTGCAGTTTTGTTGTTTTGCATATATTGAGTTACAATTTCACCCATGCTTGTCTTAGTTTTAGACATTGACTTTGCATACTTCTCATAACCATCAATAACTTTTAATGTAACTGCATAATCTGTATCTTTATATGCAAGCTCTTTATTTGCAGTTTCCATCGCTTCCTTGCGTTTTTTATCGGCCCAAACAACAGCACCTGCGAAAGCACCAAGTGCAACTGTAACAGCCGTGATTGCTGGATGTGTTAATACAAAACCTTTTCCTAACGAAATGATAGAAGTACTTGCTGCTTCTCCTTCTTTTGCAGTAACTCCAAATCCATCTGCTACCTTTTGTAAGCTAGGATGAGCTTTAGTAAAGAACTTAACAGCGCTTTGCGTTGCACCAGCTACTTTACTTACACCTTTTGCGGTTGGATAAGCGGCTGCTGTCAACAATAACATCTTTGCGATTGTCTGTTGCGTTCCTTCATCTAAATTAGAAAATGCGTTAGCTGCCTTTTTTACTATCTTTAATAGATCCGTTAAAGTAGGTGTAAATGCCTGACCTAATTCATTACCTGCTTGTTTAATAGCTTCCCATGTTTGAGATAATTGAGATTTCAATGTCGCATAACGCTTTTCTGCCTCGTTTGCCATGGCCGTATTGTCATTCCATGCATTTTTAGAAACATTTAATGCACTAGCCAATACATCCGAACTTTGTGCCAAAGCACCCATTGACTGTGCTTGTCGTACTTCCTTAATGCCTAATTCATCCAATGTTTTTGTAACATCAGCCGATTTTCCAATACCTTCTACAAACTTTAAGAATGTTCCCGCTGCATCTTCTCCCCAAGCTTTTTGGAATTGTTGAGAAGTCATGCCGGATACTTCTGCAAACTTTTGTAGTTTCTTATCTCCCGTAGAAACAGATAGATCAATTGTCTTCAACATTTTAGATACAGAACTACCACCAGCAGCGGCTTCAATACCTAATGAAGATAATGCAGTTGATAACCCTAATACTTCATTAGAGTTAAAGCCTACCATCTTACCAGCAACACCTAATCTAGTAGCCATATTCATAATATCTGCTTCAGTTGTAGAGAATTTATTTCCTAAATCTACGATTGTAGAACCTAAACGAGAATAATATCTATTCGTCTTTTTAGACTGCGAAACCATTACGTTTGAGAACTTGGCAATACTTTGTGCTGCTTCTTCACCAACAAGATTTGTAGTATCACCCAATTCTGTAATAGTTTTAGTAAATCCAACAATAGCATCTGTAGGGATACCCATTTGTCCTGCAAGCTCTGCATAATGTGCAATATCTTGATATGTACTCGATGTATTTTGTGCAAGATCTTTTAAGCCTGCATTGATTTTTTCAAACTGTTGAGGGGTTGCATTTACTGTTTTTGTAACACCAGTCCATGCATCCTCAAACTCAATAGCCGTCTTAGTAGCGGCTGCAATACCTGCAAAAGATAACATAGACAATGGTTTTACAGTGTTTGCAAACTGTTCTGATTTTGAGCTTACTTTTCCTAACGTATCATACAGTCTCAACAATGTTTCATTCGTTGAAATGAATGATTTTGACATACCTGCCAATTCATTCTTAAGGCCTAAAGCACCTGCTTTTAAACCTAGATATGTGCGTTGAGAATCTTCGTATGTACTGCCTAAATCAACCAATGATTTTTTTTGTTCGGCAATACCTGAAGTACAATCATCCATTGCTTCTTTTAAAGTGACATTTCGTGAAGCTAATCTTTGGATAGCATTTTCGCCTTGTTCTGCCGAACGCGTACCATTCGCAATTGCTTCTTTCCATGCATTGATCTGCTTGTTGTTGTCTGCATATTCTTTATTCAAAGAATTAAACGTATGAGTGTAATTATCAATAGACTTTGATGCAGAAGAAACCGCATCGGCCCACTGTTTCTGTGTCTTTGGATAATTCATCAGTTTCTTGTTATAGACTTCCAATTGCTTAGTTGTGCTTTTGATTTTATCTTGTAACAAGTTCTGATATGTCGCAAAGGACTGAAAATCTCCTTCGTTGAATTTCATAGAAGATTTCAGTTTTGACATTGTTTTATCTAATCCTGCTGTTTCGGATTTTATTTTATTAATTGCTTTTTGAAAGCCTGTAGTATCTCCATCAATTTTTACGGAGATACCTCTTACTTGATTGTAACCTGACAATTTTAGTACCTCCTAAAATCTGTCAAAGTCGCTTTGGATTGCTTTACGAATACGAATTTTGTTTTTTGAATTATTTACTTTGGACTGCATATTTCCACGTGCAATAATCAAATCAAACAATCTTCCTATGCCCATATCCTCTATTTCATCTATTTTTAATCCTAAATTTAATCCACCTAATACTAAATCAGTGTAGCTTACGCTTCTTTTTTTTTATCATCTGAAACTACTTCATCGGATTCATCTTGTACCGTTGCTTTATTCGCATTGATAATTTGTTCTAGAATAACAACTCCGCTCATTACATAGGTTTGATAATCTTCAATTTCATCAACAAAATCTTGGAACGCTTTTGTTTCTTTTCCATGATATGTGTCATACGTCTTGATACATACCCAAACTAATCTTTCAAAAAATAAAGATCCGTTTGCTTGTAATAAAGTGAAATAAGGATCTCGATCAGGATTTCCTTCACGAACATTTTTTTCGATAGCTTCACCAAATTTGATTTGCACTTCCTGAATATCCACTAACAAATCTCTGTTGAAACAATCTCTATAAATGCTAGCCGTTTTGCCTTTATACAATAAATTATATTTTTTACCATCAATAGTTAATGTCTGTTCCATATAACCTCACAAAGAGGGGGTTGCCCCTCTTATAATGTGCTCACTTCCTTTCCATCATCACTTTGTACAGCTACCGGTGTACCTTCTTCCCGGCTCATTTCACCAACTTTTGGAGTAGGTAATGTTGGAGCAGTTGTAAAGAAACTCTCATAATTTGTATCGCCTTTACGACATTTTGCCTTTACCCATTGATGATCATCTTTCTCAACAGGAACTGCTGTAATATCCATTGATGTAGTAGTAGGATCAGTGCTTTCTTCTTTTGTTTCACCTTCTACATTTGGTCGTGCAAATACAACCTTATAGAAGATATGTTTAGTAGCACTTACATCACCTTCAAATTGGAACATAAGCGCAACATTATTAGGCAATACATTTGCATCTTCTGCTAAGTTACCTTCTTCTGTTGTCACTGTATTGAAAATCATTTTTTCAATTTCTTCAGGAATCTCAGACATTTCCAAACTTCCTGAATATCCATTGTTTGTATTCGTTGTGAAATACGCAGTGTTATCTGCATAATATGTATTTGTATCTCCTTCTGGATCTAGAGTTAATGATTTAGCACCTTTCCACGCAGTAGGCGTACCATATGTAATTGATCCTGCACTTTCTGTAATAGAACATACATGTACATTTTTTAGACCGAATCGTACTTTGTTTTTTTCTGCCATAGTTTTTATCCTTTCAAATATTTTTCGATTAAACTTGGCAGTTCCTTGATTGCGTTTGTTTCTCCATCTTTCCAATGCTTAAATGCACGTGTACGTCTAGGAGAATTCCATAAATTATGTCCGTTTTCTAGTAAATGAGTTAATGAGTATTCGTGACCACTCGCATAAATAACACCGCGTGTATGAGCTAATTCACGTTCTATCTTATATGTTATAGACCTTTTATATTTACCCTTTCTGCGTGTGTTTCTATGGTCTACATTGGCCTTAGCTTTAATAATATCTTTAGAATCTTTTGTAGTTTCTTCTACTGCTCTATCAATCTGAGCCAAAGAATGCTCTTTATATTCTTGAATAATCTTTCTGATTTCAGGCCCAAGCTGAGACATATCGCAATATACATCATTGACGGCCAACTAATGTCACCGTCCATTCTGTACAGTGTACTTTTTGAGCTTTTATATCTTCATCTGTGATGGTTTGGTATGGTATTTCTAATTCATCAAACATGTTTTCGATTTTAGCTTCTAATTCAAAGTCTTTTTGATCAGTCACTAATCTATATATGTAAGTTCCAATCTTACAATACGTTCTATTGTCTGCAAAGTAATTATTTGTATAATCCAATGCATAATTCCCATAGGGGGTATGGGGTTTTGATTTGAAACTTCCGTATACAAATTGTCCTTCACCTAAAAGTTCAGTGAATTTAGCAACGATTTGTTGTCTTACTGTTTCCATTCTCCAGCATCCTGTTGAACATATAGTTCAATCGTATCTCCGGATGGGAATGTACGATAAACCGCATACTTTTTATCGTTGTATTTCACTGTCGTTTCATCATTGTAATCAATAGTAGGAATAACAAGCTTATACGCTAACTGTATACCTGCCTGGTAGGCTTCATTAAATTCTTTTGAATAAATTCCACCAACTCGACAAAATACTTCCTTCTCCGTTTCGTTAACATGTTCCACACCATCTGCATCCACATATCTTTCTTTTTCAATCAGATATGCCACATCATAATAAAGATTATTCTCACGAGTATATTCATATGCCATACTATCTCACCTTCTTATGGGATTTATCTGTCATAAGAATCTGACGTAAATCCTCATATGTTTTAGCCATTGATTCTTTATATGAAGCATCCGTTGGGCCAAATTTTGACATTACATATGTTATTACCACTACTACAATTTCATCTTCTAAATCATCTTCATCAAATAAGATATTTAATCGATCCAAATCATATAAACACGCATTGATATATGTTTTAATTTCATCATCATATGCATGTGATTTAGCTCTTGTAGCAGCAGTTCTAACACGTTCTAGAAGGCTTTCAGAAATATTGAACGCCATTATCTATCACCTAAGCTTTCTTCGCACTGTTTTTTCGAGTAGTTTTCTTAGGCTCATCATCTAATACAATAGGTTCTTCATCATTTGCAACAGGTTCTTCATCATTTAATGATTGTGTTCCTGTTTGACTTTCATCTTTTGTAACATCTCCATTGCTTAAGCTACTTTTTTTTTTAACAAGAAGATGTATTGAGGATCTAATACTTTACCATCATTGATAACTAATGCCTGAGTTACTTCCTCATTCTTTTCATAATCCCAGTACTTCTTAACACCAAACTGCATATTTGAGTTGATCGCATAGGCTTCTTTTCCAACCCAATACATTCCGAAATATTCACCGTTTTTTGCTTCATCAAAATCTTTGAATGTATCATTTTCAACGAAATTAACTGTTCTAGCTTTGAATGTTGCACGTTCTGCACCATCAATAGGATTATATGTTTCTGCATAAACAGGACGATTATTATCGTCGGCCAACGTTTTAATGTTTGCTTCATATGTTGCAGGAGTCATAACAAACTCTGGTTTTAATTTACGCATTGATAAAGGAATCTTTGCGAACAATTTTGTTTGCCATGATTTCCAATCTTTCATTTCTGCTTCCGTAAATTCAATAATGTGATCGGCTTTAATACGTCCTCCACTTACTTTATTAGCTTCTGTTAAAATACCTTCACATTCATTATTTGTAGAGTCACCTGTTAAAATTTCACGATCCATAGCTTCCAAATAAGCTTCTACAATAACTTCTGCTAATTTAGTTTCAAATGCATTTACAGTTAATACAGTTTGTAGTAATGTACGTGCTAAACGAATTTCACCAATCAAATATCCAAATTGTACAAATTCTGTAACAGAACCTGCTTTTTGACGATCAGATACTGTTGTTTCAGTAATACGTTTAAATGTAGCCTTGAATGAACCGATAGGATATTTAACACCACCACGGAAATTTGTATGTAATACTGCATTGTATAAATAACCACGTGATTTACTTAATTCAGTCATTACTTTCTGAACAATTGTTTCAGGAATTAAAATACCTAGATCAGCTGCCACACCTGCTTCTGCACTACGTTGTCTTAAAATTTCTGACTGTTTTCCTTTTTGAACGAATTCCATGAATGCACTACGATACTCCATATCGTCTTCCATTCCTTTTTTACGTTCTGATAAGTTTGTAGGCATTGATGGATGTGCTTTGCTACGAGCTTGTTCCTGTTGTGTAACAAAAGCACCTTCTTCATCTACAATAGATTTTGCCATAGTATCTAAGAACGCTTGACGTTTTGCAACCTTGCCTTGTAACTCTTTGTCACGTTTTTGCAAGATATCAAATTCCGCCTGTAACATTTCCAAGTCTGTATTAGGATCGTTTTTGTTGACCTCATCTTGAATTTCTTTAAATCTTTTTTGAATCTGTTCGTGATTCATTGCATTGAATGCTGCTAGTTGTTGCTCTGTAAACATTAATTAATAGCCTCCTTAATCTGCAACAACAAACTCAGTCTTTCTCGTTTTTTTTCATTTTCTTTTTTAACCCGGTCTTCATCCATTAAAGACTTTGCCCTTGCTTCAATGGATGTTTGATCATTTGCAGGAATCGACACTGCCGAAACATCATAAATTTTTGATACTTTACGTGTTGTCCACATCTTTTTAGATCTATCATATGATTCCTCATCCACCATGTATCGCCATGACATCTGAGTAACCATTCCTGCCTGAATACTGTCGTACAAACGTTTTGCAGCTTCTGTTCTTCCCAAGTCTGCTGCAACAAACAATCCATGTTCATCTACTTCAACAATCAATGAACCATTGCTTGTACGTGCATATACCATTCCTCCATGATCAAATTGGAAGATGATATCACTCATATCAGCGTTGTCCAAACTTGAACGCTCAATCAACTCATATACATCATTACCTTCGTAATCTCGATAAAGAACATAAGGTTCAAATGTTGTAGCATATCCTTCAACATAATATTGAGTATCAATCCGTTTATTTTCCGTCACCGGGTTCATTTGGAACGGGATCGAGCGCATTTGGATTTTGCTGTGGTTCGGTTTCCCCATTGTAACTAATTCCTCCTTGATTTGATTTAGTTACCTGGATGTATTCACCTCGAATAAAACGTTTCTTACCTTCATCATCTGGTAAAGGCGCTTTGTTCATAATATTTAATGCCCCGTTCGTATCAATCATTCCTCTATCGAACATTTGAGTCGCAACATTTAATTTTGTTTGTGTCGAATCATACTGTAAACGATCACTTGTAAGAATGATTTCACTACCATTCATAATCTGATTTACGGAATATAACATTCCACTCAATACTTCTCCAACTTCAATAAAAAATGGTTCGATAATTGATTCATAAAATGCATTCCATTCATCAGGTTTATATTTATTTTGTAAAATAGCTTCACTAATTCCAAAATAGCTATATACACTATTTTCAATTGCTTGCTTTTGCTTGGCATCCACTAATAGTGGTTTACTTTCAATCGGTTTTACTTCATCAAAGCGATTATCAACAAGGAATACACCCGTTTCATTTTTGTTCAGGTTATTTCTTAAGATCATGTTCTGTTGTTCCTTGTAATCCTCGTCATCATCAATCGGTGTTGAAATTCTAGCCAAGAATCGAACAATAGAACTCGACTTGATTGCATTGATTGCTCCCTCTTCCTGAGCAAGCATCAATTTAGCTGTTGTATCAAATGCATCATTAGTATCACCAAAGTAATCATTTTTATACTGCATCTGCCTTAAATGCCCTACTTTGCTATATTCAATCAATTTTGTTTCGCCATAGATGAAATTAAAATAAATATAAACTACACCATTGATTTCTTTTAACTGACACTGACTTGGTACTGCGGGCCATAATCCCTTTACCATTCCATATTCATCTTCAATTGGAATAATGAAAGCATTGTTTTCTGTAAAATAGATAGTTGCCAATCGTTTGTAAAATTGACTAGCTGTCATATAAGGATTTGGCTTTTTCTTAACCAAATAGTTATATATCTTGCTTTTGTAGTCTTTGTTTGTCAGTTCAGGTGAAGCCTTTCCACATGATGTAGCAATTCGATTGATACATGCTCTGCATAGTCCAATCTCATATATTCCACCATCATAGGATGAATACACTGGTGAATATCCACCTAAGCTTGCAAACATTGAATGTAATTGATTTTGTTTAGGTGCTGGCTTATTTAGTCCTAATAGACTTCCTAGCAAGCCAAATCTTTTTCTTCTGCTTTTAGCCACTAATTCACCTTCCTTTTCTTGTTTTCAAGGCGGTATTTAAATGTATCCCACCATTTTTGTCTTACTGTATATGCATCAATAACAGATGCATACCCATCAATATGTTTTCTTGGATCAGTTTTAATCATGCGTACACGATTGTCCTCCGCAACTTTTTTTAATGCCACACTAGACATATGTGCTTGCAACAATCCATTTGTTCCTGTATGAACAAATCCATCTCTTACGTATCCTGTAAATTCATTAATAACCGGTGTAAGGTTAGTACCCTGAATGACATCATCCATCTTGTATCCATATTTCTTCATATCATCCACAAGATACTGAGCCGAATAACGGTCATATCCAACGACCACGCAATAAATCTTGTATTTCTTGCGTAGCATTTCAAACCATTCCGTAACATCTTCATACCGTACAAAGTTTTCCCCACTTGGACTTAAATATCCCAATTGAATAAATCTTGTATATGGTATTTTGTCTCTTTCTTCTAGCTCCTTGATTTTTAACGTTGGAAGCCAAAAATGAGTAAATATGTAGTCCTGCTCTTGAATTCGTATAACAACAGATGCGGCTGTTAAATCGGTTGTTTGTGACAAGTCAATTCCACCAACTGCATATGTATGTGCAAAATCTTCAAATCTAAGTTCTTCACCTTTAACTTTGTTAATATCTTCTGCACTAAATAATGCTTCCGTTGAATTCTGTTTGATATTCGCATATTTTGTTATGAATTCAGCCTTATATGTAGGTGAGCTATGGGCCTTTAAAATTTCATTCTGCAAATATTCATAAGAAACCGATATTCCAAGGTTTGGCATTGCTTTTCTTAATTCAATAGGATCATCCCATTTTTGAATATCATCAATCATATAAAAGAAAGGCAACATTTGTTTTTCATCAGACGTACCAAGTAAAACAGATGTTCCACGAACAAATAATTCATCATATAATCCTTCATCAATATAGTTTGCGGTACTTACAGGAATATAAAGTGGATCTGGTCTTGCACCACCTGCCGACAACATAACGTTGTACATTTTCATACCTGCTTCACCTTCCCAGGCTGCAAACTCATCAAAGATTGTCAAATATGGGTTGAATCCATCTGATTTTTTAGATGCAAAGGCAATTGGCTCCCATCTACAGTTGTTCTGTTTCATGTAGATATCTGTTCTACGTTTTTTCACTCTTTGACTCAACGCTTTAGAGTGTTCCATCATTTGATACAGAACATTGTAAATGATCTGCGCTTGTTTTAACTTTGGCGCTATATTGTATATCTGCATACCTGCTTCATCAGATGTAAATCCAACATCAAGTTCAATACCTGCACAAAGAAATGATTTTCCTTGTTTTCGGCCCATGACCGTAGGTATTTCACGAAACTGCCTTTTTCCATTCTTATCAACAAGTCCGAATATGCACGCAATATAGTATTTTTGCCAAGGCTCAAGCTTCACTTTTGTTGTTTTTCCTTCTACGTGATGACAAAACGTTTCAATAAACGCTATATGCATTTCCGCTTTTTTCTCATCATAGAAGAAATCTCCATTTGCTAAACCTCTTTCAACATATTGAAGATTAAGCTTTATCCACTTACCGACTACATCTTCACCCGATTTAATACGTTCTTTATAAATGTCTAGATATTTCATTTAAATCTGCTCATGAACTCATCCAATTCATCACCTTTTTTTCCGGATACTTCTGTTGTCTTTGAGAGTGAAGTAGGTGACAAGCCAAGTTCTTTGCAGTACTTCATGATCTGATCACGTAATTGAACGGTAATAATGTAGTATGGTGAGCGCGATAAATTCGTTGCACCGCCCTTGTTCGTATATTCAACAACCATCTGTAGTGATTTGTAGCCATTTGCTTTACTAGAATCTCTCCATTGCTTCATTGTTGAATCATATTGGGCCAATGCATCTGCAAGTGAATCAACCGCAACCGAATATTCAGGAGAAAATGTGCCTAAATTCTCTAGTTGTGAATTGATTCTTTTTTTCCATGCTCCTTTTTGCATTCATCATCCTCCCTTCCACATCCTATAAGCATTCCATTTTCATCAAACTCAAAAGATGGTTTACGTTTGGAATGTTCTTCAGCATGACATAAGTCACACAACGCTTCCAAATTGGAATCGCCAAATAGAATGTGTATATCTCTATAGTTGTCCTGGTCAATGTGCACTTTGTGGTGCACACAAGTCGACCTGGTATAGATACCTTTTTTCAAACATCTTTCACAAAGTGGATGTGCCTTTCTATACGCTTTGCTTTTCTTTTCCCAAGCCTTGCTTGAGTAAAATTTTCTAGCATAATTTCTAGCACCTGTTTTTGTTGCTTCTGAACCATAATATTTTTTCATATCGCTACATTCAAAGTTTTGACCATAACTACAGTTAACAGATTTAAAGGACGACAAAAACTAACAGTAAACACTTTGAATGCAGTGATATGAAAAAAGATCCATGTTTCCACAGATCTTTTTTCAACGGGCACTAAAATGAAACAATCCAAGAACTACCTTGTTTGTTCTAGAAGATGTTTTCCAATCTTCACGACTACAGAATATCACGGTTTTTCTTTGTACACTGTACAAAATGAAGAAATTCAGATTTTACCCCCTCTCATGCACTCATGACCCAGTTTTTTTGAACTCCCACGCCGTTCCCCAAAACGCAAAAAACTTTTGAAAGATAGGGGGGCCTATGCTGATCTGATCCATGCCAAGGGCGCTTTCAGGGTTCAAAATTTGAATCAAGCAGCAACCACCACACCGCACCGCAAACGGCTTCAATCATATGACATTCATATATTTATTGTTGTGTTGAAACATTTTTCAACATGCATTGTTGAAAGCATTGTTTCATAGCGTGACCATGACTACATTAATAGAACACGCGCGCACGTTCTTATATATGCAATAAACATTTCATCACTCCAATATATTGGATCATGCGCACCCGTTCCATATGTTTAAGCGTGTTATTTGTCTTCCTGGATCTAGTGCAAGACCGCATAAAAAAGGACGCTTACCACGTCCATACATGTATATATTTTATAGTCTGATAACTATATCTTATAAGACCAAACGCAAACACTAGAGAAAGCCTTATAAATAGGCGCTTGCGTGCACGTTTGCAAAACTAAAAGCTTTTTAAAAAAATGAGGCCCAAAAAAAATAATTAAAATTTTTTATTGACATATAGTCATATATGTTTATAATGTAAGTGTAAGCTAAATAAAAGCTTACACAAAAGACACGGGTCAAACTTAATAAAGTTGACACGGTTAAACTCCGCATATGAAAAGGCGGTGATAGTTATGAAAATTGATTTTGAAATAGCTATCAAGTTAAAGTTAGAAGCTGACACTAAGCAAATAAAAAAAGGTATAAAAAAATGCCTTAAATGCTTAGTGAAAGCATTTAAGACAATCTTTATTTAACCATTTATATTATAAACCGTGTCTTTCACTTTTTCAAGATTAGGAGGTGTAAATATTGTAAGAAAAAAAAGCGGTTCTTTTAATCAAATAGACTATATAAAAGAGTTTAACAAAAAGACATATAAACGCTATATAGTACAGATTAGAAATGAAAGAGTTGATCTTATAAATTGGATTGATCAACATCCAAGTAAAAACGCTTATATTATAGGTCTAATTGAAAAAGACATGAACCAAAATAAATAAAAAAGCGAACCCCTTCCAGGTCGGCAAACTCAAAAGGGATTCACAACAACGGCAAATATACACAAAATTCAGGAGGTTAAGCCCGTCTTGTATATATTGCTTTTCTATTCTACCATAGACGGGTTAAAAAAGAAAATGTTAAAGACTTATTCAAAAGAAGCTATACAAAATATTAAAAACTATGTATGTGATAATGTAGATTTTACTGGTTACGATAAATACGCATATATCGAAAAGTTTGAAGAAGATACAAAACACGGAAGACAAATCGACATGTTCAGCGTATACGCTTACGCAATTTATGATTGTTTCTATGATGAAAAAGTTAAATACGACAAAAGAAACATGAGTATTCAGAATTTATTTATTGAATGGTGTCAAGGACTCCCAAGCGTTCTAGATACTTGTTATTACTACAATAGAAGCGCCGTCGATGATCTTGCTTCAATTCTTGAACAAAACGAACAAGAAAAAAGTAAATTCACTGAGCGCAAAGCTGAAGAAAGATTGACTTATTTAATTTTTAGAGAAATTAGAAAAGTCGTTTCAAAAGGTAAAAAAGTATGTTAACCCGCAAAGATCTTGACAAGATGAGCGCCGTCCAGGTGCTCATACTTGCATTTTTAAAATTGTATTTAGCAGCGTGCACATCTACATTGATTATGGGTATAATATTGGGCCTTTTAAATATCATACTACCATTTATTTATTAATTGCAGGAGGTAAAACCATGGAAATTTTAGAAGTTAAACTCTTGCATAAATACGCAAGAATAAGATCATATATGAATGATCTTATTTCAGGTAATTACATTATTTATGATTTTCTCTATGAATGTTTAGTTGATCATATTGAATCTTTTATTTTTGATCTTGCTTATATAGAAAATGAGAAAGTCATAAATATTTATTATGATCAACTATTAAGCGATTCTAAACAAGTAAGTAACAAACTTTATACACTTGTTATAAATATTTTTGAAGGCAATGAATGGAGGTTTTAAAAATGAATAATAACGAATGTATTGAATATACAAAAAAAAAGTTGGATCAACTAAATGCATCTAGCTGTAAACCTTTTTCGATCAATAAACATTTAAATGGTTTATATGATCTTAGTTATGGTTTGGATGTCGTCGCCTGGATGATGAAACCGCATGAGCTTTATCAAATTGTAAATACATTATTTATTTTAAATATTTTAGGAGGGCTTAAAAATGACAATATGGAAGCGTGAAAGAAATCATTTTAATTATTATGTGACAAATGAAAGAAAGAAACCACACATTTATGTTGAAGCGTTAGGAACTCCAAACGCTTCAACTGAAAAAGTTTTAAAAGATCATGGTTTTAAATTTGATCATAATAAATGTATGTATGCAGCAGCTCAAACAAATGACTTGAGGTTGTTCGTGGCGCATGATCTTGACAAGCTTTTCAACTATGATATTCAAATATATTTCAATACTGAAGCTAAAAAAGAACTTTTCGCGCCTGATATCCAAGAAATAAAAGATATCTGTTATTATTTCAAAATTTATAAATGCTATGTTGATATTTTAAATAAGGATCTTTTTAAGATCTGTAAACCAGGCTCAAAAAGCTTGCTGGCAACTTATAATACTAGCTTTAAAACTATAGATGTTTTTAATAGAAACAAATTACAAGAAAGCTATATATACAACAATGGAAAAGTTGAAAAAATGAGCATTGAAAAAACTGCACCAAAAAAGAATAAGAAAGTAGCACTTACAGAACAACAAAAAATCAATAAAATGTTAGAAGAGTTCCCATTTTAGGAGGTAAAGAAAATGAAAAAAACTGTTAACGACATTAAAAATTTATGTAATTTATTGCAATATATGAGCCGTGAACCCGGCTTATTCAGTAATGGATATATCAGATATATATCAATTGGAAGATATGCGAAATATGTTGATTTGCATTTTATGAACGGATCTATTTACAATTTTGATTCATATACAAAAGCTTTTCTATATGATCAGCTTTTAAGATATGCAAAAAACCATCTAGAAAAATGGGATCAAAAAGAAAAAAGCAAACGCGAAAAAAATCGCTTCAATCACGCAAAAAGAGAAATTGAAAAAATTGAAAAGGACTTGTAAAAGTCCTTTTTTAATGTCTTTTCAATTCTTTTTGAATCAGCTTTTTTTTGATTGGATTCGATGCAAAAAAATTCATGAAAAGTTTAGTTTTAAACTCATATTCTTTTTGATCCATTTCTTTTATATCCAAAACTCTTTTAAATATCACTATCGCAATAAAGTTTGCAAACAAATTTGCATCTTTTTCTATTTCCTGATTCTCATAGTGTTTGCTGCTTGAATCCTTATAACTTTCAAATTCTTTTTTCCATATAGAAACGCTTCTTTCATCTATAGAAAACACTTTTTGATTCTTCTTATATACACATGCATATTGGTATAAATGTCTTATTTCATGTGCAAGATATATATAAACTAAACTACTATCTATGGATGTATTCAGGTTTACACAAATTACATTTTCTTTTGGGTATGATGTGCATATGCTTGTATCTTTTACTTGAAAAAGTTCTTTATTGACTGGTTTATGTTTAAGATCATAAACCTTATCATTTGCTTTAAAGTAAACTTTTGGAATCTTTATATTTAATAGTGTGCATAGAAAACTTATATAATCATTCATGCATTCATTATATCCGAAAAACTTTCTTTTGAAAAACTTATTTATCCAGGATTAGAAAAACTTTTTCAAGTTGTTCTTGAGACGTTGGAAAAAACTTTTTAGATCCTTTTTCATGCTTGCATAGAATCGAACCATCAAAAAACTTTTCCAGCAACTGAGAAAACTTTTCTTTCTTCACATAATAAACATAATTCACGGATACATCTTCATCATCATGCGCATTGTATTCAAAAACTTTTTCAACCAGCTCAGAACAAACAACACAAATCTGTACATTATCATACTTCACAAAAGCCTTCACAAAAACTTCTTTATAACAAAACTTATTTTTGTCCATTTCATCACTCCTAAAAAACTATCTACATATCAATTAATATTCTCATAAACTTTTTATATTCTTCTTCTGAATTTAGATAAAACTTATTGCAGCCATTCATTACGTCTTCAAAGTTAAAGTACTCAATTTCATAATCTAAAAACTTTCTATATAAACTTTTGAATTGCGATTCACAAATATAATGCTCAATTACTAGTATATTATTGTGATCATAATGATACCTTTCAAACTTTTCATCTGCCATATAAACACATACAAAATGATCTCCGTATTGTACAAATAAACTTTGTGTATTATTGATCATAAAAAACTTATTAAGTTCATCACCTATATTTATATGTTTTTCTGTTAAAAACTTTGGTAATTTACATTTCATTTTCTTCCTCTTTTCTATGTCCGATAACTATATATTATCGGACTAACTACAACCCTTTTAAAAGCCTAGTAAATAGGCTACTTTGTAACACTTTTCTAAAATAAAAACTTTATGAATTTTTGAGTCATGCTATAATAGGCTCATGATATCAACTAAGAAACTTCTAAAGTACATAAACAGACATCCAAAATGTAATTCTATTCAAATAGCAAATAAGTTCTTCAAAGGAGACGAAAGAACATTAAAAATAGAGTTAAAGAAAATAAATCAATATTTTCTTTGCGAACCGTATAGAGATCAAAACGGCATACAGCATTTGTACGATTTTGATCTCTCGTTTGAAGGAAAGCAATATCTGAATACCAACTTTTCTGAGTGGTTTAGATTTTGGTTTCCTGTGGGTGTATCTATTCTTGCATTATGTGTATCTATTGTTGCTATTATTTTAGAGTCTCAAAATTAGCGATGACTATATACGCATATCAAAACAATTATCGATATAATCAAACTTACAGTAGAAATCGTTGATGATAAATAAAAGCAGATGCTTTCTCTGTCTGTCTGTAAATGCATTTTTTTTAATATCTTTTTCATTGTAAATAATATCCTCATCTTACTTCACCTGTTTCAATCATCTTTGCCGCTTGTAAAATTCCTGCCTTAACCCACTTAGATTGATCATCATTATCAAAAACTCTTTTTGCGTTCTCTCTTAAACCTTTAACAATAGTATCAATCGAGACTTCTTTGTTTTTCTTTTCAAGAATGTATTCAATAGCATCATCACATTTTCCAACCTTATTTGCAATAACAACAACATAGCCTTCATCTAATGCTTTTTGCAATTCTTCAAAACTTTTCCCATCAAAAATGTATGATCTGATTACTTTCTGCATTGTTCATCCTCACTTATTTATTCAAATCTCCATATAATTAATAACACCTGGTTATTGGAATTAAAGTAGTTATTCTTCCATTGTAGACAGGTATCAACGTAGTGCTGCAATGTGATGATGTATTAGACGATATATTATTTGAACTAAAATAAATAACAAATATGAGCAACACAATTACGGTAATCAGTGAACCAAACATAAGTATCTCAACAATATAATCCACAATCCATTCATATATTCTTTTCAGCACTTCAATCATTTAGTTAAATCTCCCATAACGAGCTTTTTAAGCTCTTTTTTCATTGCGTAATACATCTTCATTCTGCTACAGTACTTTTCTCCTGAAAGCTTCTCAAACGACTCTCCATTGATATAATGACGTTTCATATATAAACGAATATCATCATTTGGAATAAGATCAATAATTGTTTCAACTTCTCTCATCTTTCCTAAGATAAGATTCTTATCATCTTCAAGCACTTTTTCTTTTGAAATAAACTTTACAAGAACATCATTTGTAATGTCCTTATTTTTCTTTGAATCCAACCTTTGTTCAAACGATGGAGATTTTGGATCTGAAAATTCTTTTTTGCGAACCTCCAAATCCTTTAATATTCCATCCAACGATTTAAACTTTCTTTCATAGATCTTGAACATTTCAAGTTTTTTAATCAGTGTATCCACCTGAACATCTACATATTCTTCATAATCCGTTTTACTCATCTTATCTCCTATGCAATCTCTTCAATTTCCTCAATGCTGCATGATGGATGTTTCATATAGAACTTATACATCGCCATACTTTTTGATTCCTCCTGAACTTCCATCACACAAATATTATTGTCTTTGATATATTTAATCCTGTATTTCTTTAACATCCTTTTTTTCCTTTCTAAAATAAATCAAAGGAATTTGGGCATTAAAAATGCTCCATCCATTATTCAATAAATATTCGATATACTCTTTATTACGTTCATTAGCCCACGCTACCTTGTATTCATATTCAGGCTCTTTATTTTTTTTCAAATATTCAGGCACTTTTATTTTGCTTCTATCAATTTTTTTTGGTTGATATCCTTTCATATTAACCATTCCACTTTCTCCAATCTATTTATTTTTCATCATCCTTCAAATATTCAAACTCTTTCAATAGTTGATTTTTTGTTTGTTCAAACTCTGATTCGATTTGCTTTTGTACATCGATCTTAGTTTGTTTGAACCATTTCTTTTTGAACTTAGTAACTTTTTCACGATAACGTTTTTCATCACAATCACATGATTGCCACCATTCTAAATCGTGTAGAACTTCAACTAAATCTTTCATCATGCTATTTAATTGCGAATCAAACATTCTACCTACATATTCTTCTTCAATTCGGTTAAACATATAACAATAACTTCCACCACTCATTATTTAATCTCCTTTTTACGCATGCTCTCAAATCCTTCATAAGAACTGCGATACATACATTTGTATGCTCGCAAGTCCTTTTTCTTTTGTTCCAATTCGTGCATTAACACTTCATTCTGATATTCTAAATTGTTGATTCTTCCAGATACAACAATCGAATACAACATCATTGCTGCAATGCTACCGAAAAAGAGTCCTGCAATAAAATAAATCATCACTCATTCTCTCCGACAAATTCAATCTGTTCTCTGTCTACGCAAAATCTAGCACCATCATTAAACTCAATGTCATATAAATATTCATTTGAGCTAACAATTCCACGTATATTTTGTTTGTGTACTACGTTTCCAATCTTACCTACATAATAACTTTTGTATTTTCTAGTACTGCTAATCAATTCATTTTCGTATTTATCAACTAAATATAATAATCTAGCTTTACGCATTATTTTATTACCTCATAATTATCTAAGATTTCACGAATTGGAATACTTGTACCAATGTCTTTAAAATATCCTTTTTTATACAATTCGAGCAAAGTACCGTAATTTGAAATACACTGCCGCATTCCACTATTTTTATATGCATTTAATAAATCAAATTCAAGCTGGCTCAGTTTATATGTAGGCTTTTTGTATGGTTGTTTAAGCCATTTCATTATTTCATGATTACCAATACAGTGACCGTTTTTATCTTCAAAATCACATTCACTACATGGTATTGCACAGCATTCCACAACTTTCCCTTTTGAAATAGCTAATTCATCAATACACAATTCAATTATTCCATCCTTGTAATGCTCTAAATTAGTCTCTTGCTTTTCTTCAAAATGCTCATTTACTAATCCTTTAAACAAACGTAAATAGCTGTTAAATTTGTTACATTCTTCCGGGAATCTAACTGTACTGTAATATTCTTTTGTAATACATTCTAAAGCATCTATATATTCTTGTTTTGTTTTCATTAAATCCACCCCAATTCATTCATCTGTTGTTGAACCGCTTTTAACTCATTTGCAGTTAAACTTTTTATTGAATTTGCCATTCCACATTCCGTATATGAATAAAAGATTTTATCTTTTAAATTAAATTGAATTATGTAACGCATAATACTTCCTTTTTCATAGGAAATACAATTGCCAAAAGCACGCTTTTTATACCCTAGCTTTTTAAACATTTCTCTAGCAGTCATTCATCTTCACTCCAATCTAATGCTTGTCCACAAGTTGGGCAAAATTTCATATTTGGATGTGCATTGTTAATATCACTCATCTGTCTATTACACGATGGACATCTTCGTGTATGCCTTGTAGCTACCAACTTTTTTGGAGTTGCTCTTTCAACCAATTCTTGTAATGTTTCGCATGAGCTATAATAAAAGTCTTGTAAATATCTCTGAGTGTGATATCCATCACCACTTTCATCTAACACTATATTTCTAATCTTGTTTAAAGCTTCCTTATATTTATTCATAGCCTTGTAACACCTCAATTCCTAACTTTTCATATTCTTCTTTAATTAATTCTTTGTAATCCTCATAACATTCATCAGAACTACAAGCGCCTTTAGCGGAATAATAAGTAGTTTCTTCAATATCTTTGTTTCTCAATAAATCAGAAAATAAATCATCTAAATCTCCACCATAGTTGTATATTTCTTCTGATAAATTATCTTCACAATAAATATTTCCGTTATATTCGTATTTTTTATTCATATTCCTTTACCTCCCTTTTTAAATCTTCAATAGCCTGTTTAACTTGTTTCAAGTCTAAATCTACGTTAGAAACTAAATCTGCCATACGATTGTTAGAATAGCTCTGTAAAGCCGATTCTAGCGTTGTATGGTATGAGATAGGCTTTTGTACGTCTATCACATTTCCATCTTTATCCTTACCCTTCACGAACGTTACAAGGGCGAATGAGCCACCACTAGAAGTGATTGCATAATTGTTTTGTAATCTAATCATTTTCTACAACCTCTCCATTTTCAAAATGATATTTTTTTAAAATATCTTCAAATTTTAGCTTAAATGGACTGTCTGTTAAGACAATGTAATTCTCGTTTAACTCTTGCTCATCAAACAATCCAATAATTTGACCAAAACAATCATCAAACATATACCAGTTTGTAAGAGGCAGCATTGCAAACTGTTCGCCTTCCTGTATGCCTCTCTCTTTCATAAAATCTTTCAGTTTTTTAATTTCGAACATTCTATTACTCATTCCTCTCACTTTTATAACTTCCTGTTAGCAACAATAACAATAAGAACCAATAACTATAATTTGCACACATATAACAAGTGATTCCAATTATTGCTAGGTTGTATAACATACAAACTATTTCTCCCATTAATAATCACCTACATCATCATTTTCAGGCATTGGAATACATCTATTCTCAAACTTCTTATATGCATCCAAATACCATTCCTTTTTATCGCCGTTGTAAGTTAATTCATAATACATTCCATCATGTAGATCAGTACTCATTAAATACTTCCAATTCTGCAACGTCTTACATTTCCATACAATATATGGTGTTTTATCTTCTATTTTAATGGTTATATCTGTCTTATCTAAATGTTCCTCTACGTATTTTTTAACAATTCTTTTTGCAATAATATCCATGTTCATATATCTTAAATCTCCTTTCCTAGTACCCCTTCGCTAATCTTTGATAGTTTATTTTATTTTTGTCTCCGTAGGCTTCATAAACTTGCTCGATTGTGAAGCCTAGGTATTCAGTAATTGCAATTAATACCGGAATAATTGAACTTTCAAAAATAACTAAACGAGTTAATACTTTAGACAGATTACTTTTTTTAGTTCTTAACCGTTTTAACATTCCATTCGATAGTTCTTCCTCGTTTAAATAACTTAATCGTGCTTCTTCTCCGAAATTAAAATGATTCTGATAACTTAACACGAAATGCCAAATATCAACTAATTCGCCTAGCACCTTTCCCATATCTACAGGAGCTTGTGTTTTCTTCCACCAACACCAATTGCCTTTTAGTTCATGTGTTAATTCTCCTGTTTCATCCAAGATAGCCATTCTTAAATTCTCTTCATCAATTTCAGTCAATCCGTATTCTTTCATAATTGCTTCATCTAGCTTTGCTTGCATTTGAAGCATTTCTTTTATTAATTCATATTCTTTACTTGTCATTTATTTCTCCTTTTATAATTCAACATTTTCAATCAATGCTCTTTTTTCGAGGATTGATAAATATAATCCCATGTACTTTTGTTGCTCCCTTAGTAATTCAAGTTGGCAATCATGCTTAGTTACTTCTTTTCCAAGCATTGTTTCTACTTCAATTTTGTTGCAGAAATTCTTCAATTTCTCATATCTGATTTTTACTTGATGATATTCTGCAATGAATCTGTCCTTGTAATCTACAGAGTTCATCAACTCTACTGTTTCTTTTAATTCCATGTTGTTTTTCTCCTTTTTTTCTTTGATTTTTCTAATCTCAATTGATGATGGATAAAGTCTCAAAACTTCTTGCTTAATTTCAAAAGATTCTTGTTTTCTAATCTTATCCATAACTTCTTTTTCTGAATCAGCTTCTACGATTTCTGATAATTTAGCGAATATATTCGCCTTAAATAAATATTTTGCCATGTTTTTACTCCTTTAAAACAAATTGTTTAATAAATCTTCGTGCATATTGTGGATGAATCATACTTCTTTGTGTTTGCACACTGTATTCACCTTTTTTGACCTTAGAAATTACTTTCTTAGGTACAAATTCAATAGGCTCAAAATCTAAGTTGTTTTGTACTTCACAATTAATGAACCAATATTGAGTTGGCTTCTCAAAATAATCTCCGTCCATTCTTCTATTTTTATCAATCATAGAAGGCTTTATGCACCAATAACTTGTTAAGTAATGAGGTTGCGTATATGGATTTTCAATAATCATCTGCAATCCTCTTTTTTCTGCTACAACAACTAACATACTGATTAATTCATATAACTCATGTAGTTCATCATGCAGCTTCATGCTATATTCTAATTTCTTTATATCATCCCAATTTTTCTGTTGCTGGGCTTGTCCTCTAAACCAAAGAGGAACTTTTGCTTCAAACCTTGTACAAGAAAAGAAAGCAATTATTAAATCGTCTTTCTTTATCCTGTCAAATATGGAAGGTTCGTTATGATACCCCCACCGAATCTCTTTGAACAAATCAATAACATAATCAGTTTGATTGAACTCATTTTGAATATCGTAGTCATAAGCATTGATTCCTAGCTTTCTGAACTCATTCTTAAATGTTCCTGATTGTTCAAATAAACAATGTACTTTCATCTTCTTTTACTCCTATTCAAAACAACGTTTCTTGTTCATACTTTTTACCAATGACAAATCTTAAATCATTTTCTGTCATTGCACTATATCTCCACATATCTAACACCTAACAAATTGGTGCTTACTCCTTCTAACATCTTATGAATGTAGCTTCTATCGTAGTGTGTATCTTCTGCACATTCTTTTATTGATGAATAGACTTTATCGCCTATACAAACCTTCTTTTCATTCTGTGCAAAGCTCCAGCTTTTTACTACCTTTAGATTCCTTACGTCCCTTTCCCCTTTAAGAACAACTCTCTCATTGTTTTTTAATTTGCCATAGAACGCTTCATAACACGTTCTGTAGATATATCTTATTTTGTAATTAATCTGAACACTTGGTGCAGAGTGTGTAGGATTCCTAGGCTTCAAGAATTTCTTATTTCCATTTTTAAACACGCTCATGATTTGCAAATCGCTTGTAGCGTAATATCTTGTCCCTCTTTCAGTTTATTCAATCAATCTGTATTCGATTTCAAACTTATCTCCATCAAATGAATTTGATTCATCTTCTATAAGAATGCAACCTTTGTATTCTTTACCTTGCATCACAAACCTTTTAAACTGGCAAAATGTTAATCCTAACTCTCGCATTACATCTGTATCTGTTGTAAACCCCATGCATTCATTTGTACACGGTTCTAACATCATGTAATCCATTAGTCTATTTCACCTGTCGCTAAATATTCTTGCAAATTTCTATAAATGTTTTTTTCGTCTTTTTCAGACGCAACATTACTTGCTACACAACATGCTTTCTTTAAATAATCTAATTCTTCATCCGACATAACATATCCTTTAACAGATACCTTACAAATAAGATTATTCTTATCTTCGGCAACAACTTCAGAATTGTTAACTTCCGTTCTTCTATGTTTTACATGATCTTTTCCAGTTAATAGTCTATGTAACCAAATTGTACAAAGTTGGTAATCAACACCTTTAAAATCAAGATACATTGATCGTAACTCTAATTCTTCAGTAAAATAACATGGATTGTATTTTTTTAACTCACCATCCACGTCAAATGCATCATATGGTTCTAAACCATTTTCTTCCATGAATTTCTCAATCACTTTTGATTCAATCATTCTATTTCCTCCAATTCCAATTCTTCACATATTTTTACGATTATAAATCCTTCTCTTGAACGCTTTTGTATTCCTCTTTTCTGTTTGGAACACATGGATCTAAATCCATTGATTGTTGTTTCTAAAAACGATGCACATTCATCTTCTGTTCCAATACAAACAGGAAGATCATCCTTGTATATTCCGTATATTTTTCGTGCCATATTTACCTTATAAAAATCGAACATCAAACATTGGCTTTTTCACTTTTCCATGACATGTGTCTAAAACTGTTTGATAACTGCAAAATAAATCTTTAGCAGCTTTTCTGCATGATGGCCAAGATCTAACCAATACACCATGCTTAAATAATCCAACATTTTTTCTTTCATACCTTGAACTAGCTAAAGAACCTGTAATGCTTGCACATTTGCTTCTGTCAACAACCTCAATCGCATCTAGCTTAAGCTTCTCTCCATAAACAAGAACATAATCATCTGAATTTAAATCTCTTTTTATAAAAGCTTTCGCATAAAGCCTTGCTGCATTCACTTCTTTTTTGTTTATCTTTACCGTCCATTTTGTTTTATGCTTATAATTCGCCAGTGTTCTCATGCCACCTCTTTTTTTGGTGTATCTCACTGTATAATCTGGAAAAGCATAATATTTTCTGCCACTTTCTGTGGTAAGAATCAAAACCGGCTCATTTGTTAAATATCTCTTATCTTTTGTTTCTTTTTCAATCAAAACACAACCTCTATAAAACGGTGCAAGTACCGAAACATAATTATTAAATGTAGATTGTTTAATTTTTAGGGTTGCCATAACTTCTAAATCTGTTACCTCACCCTTGATATCTAATGGATCATCCGGATTTTGCATCAAATAAACAACACCCTTCGTTCTTACTTTTCTAAGAACTTTATATTTTTTCTTTGCCATCAGTTCAACCTATAATTCTTTCCAGGCTCTTTCTCAATTTCAAAGAAGAAACCATTGCACTTCTCAACGATTCTTCCAACAACTGCTTCACTGATTTCAATCATTTCCTGGCTTGTTCTTTCGCAGGATATAATCGTCTGCATGTTGTTGTTATAGCGATAATCAATCAAATCAAAGATTGCTTTATCATCTAACCGATTGGCAGATGATTTAAACAAATCATCTAGATACAAGATTTGAGCGTGTTTAGCACGTTCTAGAAGCGAATAATCAAAGTTGCTAATAGAATTGCTCAACTCAATGTATCTGACGTACAGAACACGTTTATTTTGTTCTAACAACCAATTACTGATTCCAGAACATAGATGTGTTTTACCACATCCACTCTGTCCTAAAAACATCAACCAATTGCAAGGCATATGTTCTGCAAAATTGTTTTTACAATCGGCAATGTAATTCACCGCCATTTTTTTGATTGCTTCCTGCCAAGGATCTGATGCATTGAAGCTATTTATTCGTTTATTCAACAAATCACCTAGCCCACTGTTCTTTTTGTTTTTCTCAATCCATTCACTGCGATAGCTTGATAGTTTCTCACAGTCATTTCTTTTTGAACAGAACACCTTTGTTGCAGCCACCAAATATTTCCCGTCATAATACGCTGGCTTTTCCCAAATACCACAAGCGCCTGCTGCCATGCATTTGTCACAATTGCTTTGGCAATGTTTGCTTTTAAGATATTTCTTATTTTCTTCATTTTGTTTTTGGATTATTTCACTAACTGACTGCATTACATTTTCATTCCTTTCGTGATCACAAAATTATTTGTTTTTTGTTTAGGTGCTACACTGTTCAGATAAATTTCAAACTTAGATCCAAACAACGTATCTGGTCTTAGATACTTATTCATCTCTGTATCGTTTAACCATTCATGCGCTTTCACATTAATCACAAGCTTAAAGTCTTCCAAGCTAAAACCTTCATTCCATCTAGCCCGAATCTTCTCTCTAGCAATGCGATTACTGTGTTTGTAATGTTTTGAACATTTAGAATTCAAGTAATCAATAATTTCAACATAAGGGATTGTTTCTGATGCTGATAAATCAGTGTCGTCGGAACTTTCTTTTATATTTCTTTTATTAACTGTGTTACTAACTGTGTATATAACTGTCTTAGATTGGTCATTTTTGACCATTGTACATTGGTCATTTTTGGCTATTCTACAATTGCCATTTTCGACCGTTCGATTAGTCACTTTTGACCAATCGATACTTAAAGCACTTTTTAACTTTTGTCCTACTTCTCCAAACGCATACCAAGTTGTATGATTCCATGGATTTTCGTTATAGTTTCCCTTGACTAACAAGCCCAGTTCAACCATTTTATTTAAGATTCTTTTTATCTTTTGAACATTCCAATACGGGAACATTTTATGCAATCCTTCATATGTATTGAACGTCCAATATTTCCCATCCTGGAAGTTGTAATTATTTGCTTCGTTTTTGCTGATCCAAAAACAAAACATATCGAACATGATAGCTATTTCAACTCCATATTCATTTGCAATTTCCGCATCAAAACTATGTTTCATACTATCCTCAAAATAAAGATATTTCCTTTATTCTCTTTCTATTCCTTATATTACTTTTAGGCAGAATCACAAGCTCATAAAGCCTTCCATCCACCTGATAAAAACGATATGCTGCACCCATACAAGAAACATTTTTTCTTTGTACGAGAGCAGCTGTAATTCCATATTCTTCAAACATATAAACTGCATCAGGAACTACCTGTAGAACCTCATATGATGCATTTTGAACCTGGATAACATCACCTGTATTAACATTAGTAGCTTCTTTCATTTGTTTCTCCCGTCTTGTATAATTACCTCGAAAAGAGGTAACTAAAATGTTAAATATTGATCCAAATTATATTCTTGCCCTTATTACTTTTGTAGCACTTATTTCTCCGTCTATTGCAAATTATATAAACTGCAAATACAACACTAAAATACGTAAATTTGAAATACTAGAAGACAGAAATTATCAGTTGTCAATTTTCAAAAGAGATATTTATTTAAATTATCTTGAATGTGCATCTTACATTATTGTTTCTAAAACAATGAATATACAAAGCGAGCAACAATATAAAACATATTTTTTAAAAGCTTTATCTATTTCAGATAATCAAATCACTGAATATTTAATCAGTATTAATGATTTAATTACTGATAAAAAATACCAAGATGCATTTGATTTGCTTCAAGAGCTATCTCCATTAATCCACAATCTAATTGAATTTGATATCTCTTTACACGAGCAAAAGACTGACAAGTAATACAATCACTATTTCATAGATCCAATAAAGAACCACTCCTGGAAAATCCCATACAAAACAATTAACAACCGCTAAAATAAGGGCCATAATAATTATTACCGCCATTGTTGTTGTTGCTGTCATATTACCTACTTTCTTTTAGCATAACTCAATGATTCAAGATTCTGCTTTTTCATTTTCCTTGTTGTACGAACATAGATTCTTGTAGTTTCTAAACTAGAATGGCCCAAAATGTCAGCTAGTTCAGTAATCGCATTTTCACCATTCTGCATCAAATACTGAATGGCAAACAAATGCCTAAATGCATGAGGATGTACTTTACCAAGCTTAATCCCTCTGCATTTACCAGCAATCATTTTTAAGTCTCTAGACAACACACGAGCGTTTACAGGAGTTTTCTTATCAGAAGATGTAAATATATACCCTTCTTCAATTTTGTTGTCCTTGCAGTATTTAAGAAGTTCTCTACGCAAGTCTGAACGTAGAATGATTCCTCTTCCTTTTCCTTTGTTCATAACATACACATTGTCATCCGTTACTGCTTCTACAGTAAAGAACTGTAATTCGCTCAAACGAATTCCCGTATATCCAAACACCTTCATGATCTCGTATAAGTCCATACGATTAATTTCACGGGCTTTTTTCAGTAATCTTTGAAATTCATTAGGTTCTAGAATATCATCCAAAGAATCATCTTTCTGGACTCTTACGTTCTTCAATAAGTTCTTTGAATAATATTTTTTAAGTTTCAGGAAATTAAAATCATCATCCGAATCAATGATTTCGCTATATTTAATAAATTTATTAATGATCACAATATAGTTGTTTACTGTACTGATTTTATAATCATGCAGCAGTTTATCTTTAACACCAACTATATCGCTCTTTTTTATTTCACCATCAGGCAATGAGTTAACAAACAAGATAGTTACATGCTTGTATTTTCGGATGGTATTCTTACTTTTTTCATCCGACGTTTCTTCTTCGATAAACCCGTCAATTTTTGTTTGTAACTCATCCTTAGTCATATTACTTAACTACCTGGATGATTGTTGAAACCAAGATCTTAGTAGATAAAAATACGCATACATTCAATGCAAGTAAAGCAATATTAATGAATGTACATGCGACTACATAATTCTTTGCCTTAGGCTTCAAATTAATGAGATACTTGTCATCTAACTTATTGATCTCATAATTATCGAAATCGGGAATCACCCAATTTTCTTTTTTTTCTTTTTCTTTTGCCATTTTATTTCTCCTTATATAATAGTGATTGGAGGTGAAAAGAAATGTCTGATTTAGCAATTCAAATCCATAAATTTGTCCTAGCAAACAAACGTGGAGAAGAAAAACTATGCAGTTTAGAAGATGTCACAGATGCGTTCCCTACTCATTCTGAAGATCAAGTCAAGAAAGCACTTCACGAATTAGGTGATAACGGCTACATCCGTTCCTTTATGAACGCCGACAACTTCATTTATTACGTATTCAGTGTGATAGAATAAGTATTAGCACTCTTTTGAGTGCTTTTCTTTTTGCCTTACCCTTTCATGAATCGAATATGCTCTATCTTGATGATCTATTCTTTTCACCAAAATCCAATCCTTAGCCAAAATATCTTTTGTTGTAATTCCTGCCATGCGAACAATATATCCTTTAAAAGGAATATAAGCACCATAGCCATAAATAGCATTATCAAACGGCACTAAATAGCCATTTACAGTTGTTAGGAATGAGTTCTTACGTACCATTCCCATTTTTCTTTTCTTTGCCAACTTAGTAGCTTTAACAATATTCATTTTTTTATTTCTCCTTTTAGAAACTGTGATATAATGAATGTGTAGTACATTAAAGGGCTCACTACCCTAGCACTCTTGGCCAAGAGTGCTTTTTATTTGTTCCTTCCAAATGTCATTCAATGCGCTTCTAGTCTCAGGAAAATACTCAACAAACAACGGAGTGGGAACTGCAAGAATCTTTCCAAGCATAGTGTCTCGATATGATCCTTCAAATATTTCACCCTTTTTATTTTTTTGTCTGCGTAGATTATGTAAAATCTTTCTAGCCTGTGTATCCTTTACAGGTAAAACAAGCATCACATCTCTAACAGTCACATATGCTTTCATTTCTTTTTGCTCTCCTTTCCGTTATGTTCATGTGTATAATTGATATGGAGGTATAACACATGAAGTTACTAAATACTTTTAAATCACTACTCGATATCGCCAATAAAATTATTCCTAGTTTTAGAATCATACGTTTTAACTCAAAAGTAATTGATTATGAGTTACAAAATAAGACTACTTTGCTCTATATTCACCTTATAAACGATTCAAACTGTGATATAGAAATAAGAAACATTTCCATTGTCGATAACGATAAAGAATATCCTGTTCTCTTAGAACCTACCCTCATTAAAGTTGAAGGCGGTAAAGCTCAATATTCTTCTGCACTTCCTTTTCAAATGAATCCAAGGACGTCAAATTACGTTTATTTAATATTCCGTAATTATGAAGGAAGGTCTTTAGAGATTGATAATCTTCTCTCTTTGAAATTTCAAATAAATCGTAAGGAGTTAGTGATAAATCAATTCCTACCTCGTAAATCTTATTATCTGCATAATAAGCGGAGGTAATTACATTTCCTTTTTCCATAACATTCTCCATAAAATATAAAAAGCCCTGTGTAAACCTAAATAGTGGAATTTTACACAAGGCCTAAATTTACATTTGTTTTGTACACACATAAATGGTATACTACAGATGGCCTTGTGCCATAGTGATGATGTTCTCAATGTCGCAAACACGGAAGCATCTCACGTATCATTAGGGTTCGTGTCCAGTCGCCAAACTTAAGCACGTTCCCTATAACTATTTAAAATCATCTATGAGCTTTCTGACACATTCAGAACGGCTCATTTTTTCTTTTTCACATATCTCATCTAATTTTTTTAAAGATGATTTTGTTAATCGTATATGAATACGAATATCTTTTGGTTCTCCTATTACAGGTCTGCCCATCTTAGACTTTGCGACTTCATCCATGCCACTCCTTTCCCACGAAACACACTTTTGTGTGTCTCAATGTCGCACACTCACTATAACTTATGTGTGCCTAAATGTCAAACGGATTATGACGAAAATTTCCACTATTCAGTTTTCAAAGAACTATCGGACTCGGGATGTTTATCTGAGTCCGTTTCTGAGTCTTTTCTTTTGCTCTGAGTCAAAATACACGCGATATATCCTTGGTCATATTCTTCGATGTCGTATCCCATCTTTTTTATCTTTTCCAAGGTTTCTTTGACATTTTCATCAGCTGACATCACATCCCTCCTTTCAAGTTAATTACATTAATATTATAGTTAGTTAAAATAACTTTGTAAACAATAATTTGTTATTTTAGTTAACTTCTACATTTTCTTTTGTTATAATACATTTAGCTATAGAAAGCTGGTGACCTCATGGAAGAAACAATTGGGCAACGGATAAATGTTGTCAGAAAGAAATTAAATTTAACACTTGAAAAATTTGGTGAAAAAATCGGAATTTCAAAAGTTTCCGTTAGAGCCATAGAAAAAGGAATAAATAACCCATCAGAACAAACTATAAAATTAATTTGTAGTGTATATAACGTTGACTATGCATGGTTAACTCAAGGTGTTGGAGAAGATATTTTTATTTCCATTCCTGAGTCAAAGATAGATCAAATCATGGAAGATTATGGCTTAACTGAAAAAGAGCGACCACTTGTTCGAGGATATTTGGAAGCACCCGAAGAAGTCAGACAACAAGTTGCCGATTATTTAAATTCAATTGTTGAAAGAGAAATAGCTAGAAGAGAAAAAGAAAAGAGTAACAAGAAATAACTTGTTACTCTTTGTTTTATGATTCTATTGGATTGTTTTAATCTTCTGAATCTTCATTTGATATTTTTGCAGATGGAAACGCTATAACTATTTTGTAATCATCATAAGTTGATGCATCGTCTAAGTCAACGTGGTTTGGACTTATATTAAAATTTTGTTTGTCTTTATAATCTAAATCGCTAATATACTTACCTGTTGAACCAATTAATTTTTTATCTTTATAGAATACACCTATAACTTCTACTTCCGATACCCCTTCAGGATATTCCTCCAGGTCACTACAAATTGATCCAACTAATTCTTTATGTGTTTTACCTTCAGGGTTAGAACCATAATTTTTCACATCATCAATTCGAGTATCTTTTAATTTGAAAAGATCATTTGATTTTTTTCCTTTAGCTAAAGGTTCAGAAAATCCACCTGAGTTTTCAATATCTTCTATTCTAAATTTAACTTTAGCAGGTTTTTCACTCACTGCGGTTACGTACCAAGAAATATATGTATGATTTTTAGCTAATATATAACCAGTATACATTCCTTCTTCTTTAATGCTATATCCATCTTCATCTTGGCAATCAATAAATAACCCTTGGTAATTGTTTGCATCATATGAATTTGGGTTAATCACTTCTACTGAATAATATACATCCCATATACCATCTCCTCTATCTTGAATATCATAGTAAGATTCTCCAATTTCCAACGATTGATTTTTTATAGCATTATCTTTATTTTCTGTTGATGATGTATTGTTGTTTGAACATCCAATTAAACATATAACCATCATTAAAGATAATGCTAATGATAAGTACTTTTTCATAATTCACCTTGCATGCCCTTTCATATTTAATATTAAACGATTTACGATAATTATTCTAGGATTTCATCCTATCTTCTACTTATTTTTTAAAATTTGCGCACTAATACCTATATGTATTAGTGTTATTCATTTTTAGATGATAACAGAAGTCTTTGTGCATGATTATATAGAATTTGCAAATCATCCACATTAAGTTTTTCTACTAGGATAATTAATTTTGTTATCCATAAATCCCTTTTCATAAGATCATCCCTTTCCATTCAGTTTTTATGAACAAAAAGGAAAACGTTTTCCTTATTCTAATATAAGTCTTAAATTTTATATGTCAATGCCTGCTTTGTATTAAATTGTACAAATATAATACTAATATGTACAAGTGGTTATATATTACATTACCAGTCTCGAATTTTTTTCGGGGGTAGAATTTTTAATGAAATTTTGGCTATATTATTAATAACCGATTTTGCTTTGTAAATATTTATTAATATTTTGCATTTTTCATTACTATTTTTAAAATGTGATGTTATTATTCATGTGTACATGATAAATATTTTAGGCTTTTTTCTATTTCCTCAAGAAAAGATTAGCAGAGAATGAAAAACAGATAGTGGTGTTGAGCAGCATACACTATCTGTTTTTCTTTTTGTATTAGCTAAACAAGCCTTTCTCTTTTTCAAGATCACTGAATGGAACTGTCATTATTCCATATTGTTTAAAACCTTGCACGATATCGCTTTTTATTGTTTGAGCATCGTTTAGAATTACAATGCATTTCGCATCGTTTCTAGTCTTTTCTATATCCAACCACGCAAATACTGTAGTAGTCAGACTATCTCTAGTAGGATTGTTGATTGCCTTGCATAAGCGCTCGTTGTGATTTTTATTTCTTTGAAAGCATAGATCAAATTTTTGAGTTAGTCCTGACCTTCCAACAAATGAAACGTTATCCGAAAAATAAATATCATTTTTAATAAAAAAGTTTGTTACATCTTCCAAGAAATATGATGTAGTACGAACTGTATTGGTTAAATACATATCGTCAATTTGAAGCATTGTCATTGCTAATTGATGCACTTTAGATGGTAAATCCTCTTCAGATGATAAAACAGTCATTTCATTATCATCACTTAAGGAAACCCCTGACAACATACAAATTTGTTCAATAGTTTTTCTTCTGCTGGATTTCTTACCAATATTCATGCCTGTATCGATAAGATTATTTATAATATATCCATCATCGGAAACCAAAAACATACCGTTTTCTTTTTTATCATCCACATAGCAAACTATTGAATCTCCTATGTGATCTTCAAAAGGAAGGACTATTTCATGTGCAGTTTCTATTTTTTTTACAGATAAATTGGATTTTAAAAAATTCAAATAATTCTTTGCAAAGTCTTTTAAATTTTCCATAACACCATTCCTCCCTACAAAAACATTTTAACAAAATCTAGGCATTTCCACCACGCTATTTTTGTTTAATTCAATTACTTTAAATTTTCTTAAAAATTCTACACAATAGTTTACCAAGTTAGGATTATTGATATCAAACTTTGTTGCATATTTATCTTGGTATTGTTCGGTAAATATATGTAGATGAGTTCCATAAATAATTTCTCCATCCGGATTTTTATGAGCGTGGTTATCAGGAACTACATCCAATCGCATCAAAGGTAATTTTGCTTCTTTATCTAAGGCAAGATATGTTAGTTTATCAGATTGTCTGTTACCTCTACGCAAAATAATTTTGAATTTATGTTTAAATTCTTCTATAAGATAAGCTTCATATTCATTTCTTTCAGCTGGATTTGGAATTTCAATTTGTTTTTCTTGTAATCTCTTAAGTCCATCTAATAATTTTCTGATTTCTTCTTCTTTCATTTCCTCGTGCACCTCTATATTAATTTTAATATCGACATTATTTATGTCTATTTATAACAACTTATTCATCATATCTACAATACTCTTGTCTTTTGTATCAAACCAGTGTGCATATGTACTATGCAATGTTTCAACTGTATCTCCTAAGCGTTTAGCTATGTCAAAATCTGAAAATCCAGCGCCCGCCATGTTATTAATTAGAAATGATGCGTGTGAATGTCTAAAATCATGAATTCTTATTTTAGGCAATCCATCATCTTTTTCTTTTGCCTTATTGTATGCATCATCAAATCTTCTTTGTACTGTCTGAGGTGATATTGGTTTATAATATCCAAACACAAATTTATCTTTTGTGAAATCATCCCATTTAGAACATTCTAAAAACCATTCTCGAAGCATTTTAGACAATGTATTAGGCATTGTGATAGTTCTATAGCTATTGTTTGTTTTTGGCGGTGTAAGCCATTTATTAGGGTCTTTCTCTTTGTATCTATATGTTTTGTTGATGTCTATCGTTTGCTTTCTAAAATCAATGTCCTTCCATTGTAGAGCCATTGCTTCACCTTTTCGTAATCCCATATAGAATAAAACAGAATAAAAGCATTTCATCATTTGTTCATCTACTTCTTCAATAAACAAATCAAAATCATATTGCTGCCATATTGTCATTTCTTCTTTTCTTTCATTCAATCTAAGATCACGTTTCACATATGTCATTGGATTTGATTGGATGTATTCAGAAGTAACACCAAATTTATATAGCTTATTTAAAAAGAAATATATTCTTGATACATATGCCTTTGAATATTTCTCATCAAATTTGTTGATCAAGTTTTGCATTTTCCTTTTATCTAGAAAATCAATATCTTTCATTTCCTTAGAAAGAACATTGTACAAATATTCATCTGATTTTAGTGTTGATTCTTTTACGTATTTTTTATTATATTCTTTAAAAGCTTTATATAGTCTGTCAAAGTTCATGTCTGATGGAAGCATAAAGAAATCTTTCCTGAATTCAACCTCAGCTTTCTGTGCTTCCCATTTAGAATCAAAACCACGCTTACGATATCTCTTTATACATTTGCCATCTTTATATATTTTTCCAGCAAACATATATTTTCCTGTTTTCTTATCTAGTTCTACTGCCATTTTATGTGCCCTCTTATATGTCCATAATATGCAAAAAAGGGGTATAATTCAATATTTTAATATCAAATTATACCCCAATATACCCCAAAGCAAATAAAAAAGCCTTTAAATAAAGGCTTAAATTTCAATGGAGCAGATGAGGGGAATTGAACCCCCGTATCAGCCTTGGCAAGGCTGTGTTCTACCATTGAACTACATCTGCATGAATGGCGGTCCAGATGGGACTCGAACCCACGATCTCCTCCGTGACAGGGAGGCATGTTAACCACTACACCACTGGACCATAATTTTCTAAAAATAAGATGGCGGAGAAGGAGAGATTTGAACTCTCGCGCCAGTTTCCCGACCTATACCCTTAGCAGGGGCACCTCTTCAGCCACTTGAGTACTTCTCCAAGAATATTTCCAGAATACTTATTTTTTTAGAACAACCTACGTTACCTGTAACGCCCGTTTATAATAACATGGATAAAAACTTATTGCAAGTATTTTTTAAAAAAAGATAAAAAAATTTAGAGGCCAATTTTTGACCTCTAAACTCTTACTTTCCAAACAATGTTTTGTTGTCTACTTCAGCTTTAAATTTAGCTAAAGCTTCATCTAAAGATAATGTAACACTTTCCTTTTTACCACTCTGACGAATTGTAACTGTATTATTTTCTTGCTCTCCATCACCGACTACGATTTGGTAAGTAACCTTTTGTAGCTGCGCTTCACGGACACGGTAACCCAATTTTTCATTACGAGAATCTACTGTTGCACGCATTCCTAATTCCGTTAATGCATCACATACTTTATTTGCGTATTCAACATGTTTTTCGTGGTGTACTGGAATTACAACAAATTGACGTGGAGCTAGCCATAATGGGAAGTGTCCACCAAAGTGTTCGATCAAGATACCAATGAAACGTTCAACTGATCCATAAACTACACGGTGTAACATAATTGGAGTTTTCTTTGTTCCATCTGCATCTACATATTTACATTCGAATCTTTCAGGCAAGTTCATATCCAACTGTACAGTACCACATTGCCATACACGTCCTAAGCTATCTTTGATATGGATATCCAATTTAGGTCCATAGAATGCACCATCTCCAGGATTTACTTTATATTCTTTACCTGCATGAACACAAGCTTGTGCCAATGCTTTTTCTGAAGCATCCCAGATTTCTTCAGATCCAATATATCCACTTTCTGGACGAGTTGATAATTCAATTTCATATGGTAAACCAAATACTGAATAAATACGATCTACCAATTGTAATACTTTTTTAACTTCTTCTTCCAATTGATCAGGAGTTACAAATAAGTGCGCATCATCTTGTGTGAATGTACGCACACGGAACAATCCATTCAATGCACCACTTGCTTCGTGACGGTGTACTTGTCCTAATTCCCCTAAACGCAATGGTAAGTCTTTATATGAGTGTAAAGTTGAGTTATATACTAATAATGCACCCGGACAATTCATTGGTTTGATTGCGAATTCACGATCATCAACCATTGAAGTGTACATATTGTCTTTATAATGATCCCAGTGTCCACTCAATTCCCACAATTCTTTTGACATCATAATTGGAGTCTTAATGAATTGGTATCCTTCTTTTGTATGTTCTTGGTACCAGTATTGTTCCAAGATGTTACGTAAAATCATTCCATCTGGCAAGTAGATAGGCATACCTGGCGCAAATTCACTAATTGTGAATAAGCCCATTTCTTTCCCTAATTTCTTGTGGTCACGTTTTTTAGCTTCTTCTAAAGCTTCTAAGTGAGCTTCCAATTCTTCTTTTGTATCGAAACAAATACCATAAACACGTTGAAGCATTTTATTGTTGGCATCGCCTTTCCAGTAAGCACCAGAATGTTTCAATAATTTAAAGTTTTTACACTTCTTAACAGTCTCAACGTGAGGTCCACGACATAAGTCCGCAAATTCACCTTGACGATAGATTGTGATATTTCCATCCTCTAATCCATTGATCAAATCCACTTTATAAGGATCATCCTTGAACATTTCTAAAGCATCTTCTTTAGAGATTTCTTCACGAACAATTCTCTTTCCGTCTTTGGCAATTTTCTTCATTTCTTTTTCGATTTTCGCCAAATCCTCTTCTTTTAATTTTACATCCCCTAAATCCATATCGTAGTAGAAACCCTCAGAAATAACAGGTCCTACCCAAAATTTAGCATTTGGATATAAACGCTTAACAGCTTGAGCCATCATATGAGCACATGAGTGGTTCAACATAGATAAATGTTCATTTTCTAATACATTCACTAATTCCATTTTACTTTCCTCCATTTTTCCATATAAAAAGCGACAGCCATCAAAGGACGTCTGTCGCACGCGGTACCACCTTTGTTTATACAATTACTGTATACACCTCAAACCTTTTAACGCAAGAATTACGGCACACTTTTTCAAGGGCAATTCAAAGGGAGTAAATACATACATTCGCAAAGTGTTTTCACCAACCACACTCTCTCTACATTTGAAATGGAATGTATTCATATCCTTATCACTATTGTTGCCTAGATTATAGACCGAAATACGAGGTGTGTCAAAAGAAAAACTCAAGAATTAATGGCAATGTCCACCACACGAATGACTTTCGCCAGATTCATGTTTTGTACAAGTCACATCGGTTGTGAATTCTAGTTGCCCACTTAAATATTTTTTAACAGCCTCATCTGCATTTCCGGTTACTCCACCAAAAGAATGAATCCCAAAACCAGCCAATGCAGTTTTAGCCCCTTGACCAATACCACCACAAAGTACAATGTTTACATTTTGTTCTTTTAGAGCATTCGAAACACTAACATGTCCATGTCCTTCGACTGTAATCACTTCACTCTTAATAATTTCATTATGATCGGTTTCATAGATTTTAAATTCTGAGCTATGCCCAAAATGTTGGAACACTTCTCCATCTTTATAACTGACTGCAATTCTCATACTATACCTTCTTTCTTATTTATTATACATCAAAAATACATCACGATAAATTAAAACACCCTTTAAATAAGGGCGTTGATTGTCTTTGGTGGAGCCGAGGGGGAAGCAGTCGAACTCAACGCCTCCCCCTTTAACAAAAGGGGATTCGTCGGTCCAATACTCATCCAGCGAGAACCAGTCCCGCCACGTGATTTCCTGCTTGTCGTCCTCGGAGAACCACATGCTCACAACGAGCTTGTCGTCGTACAGGTAGACCTTGTCCACGAAATACTCGAAGACCTGGTCTCGAATCTCCGGGTCGTTCACGTCGGCATGCAGGAACTTGTCGAAGTACGCCTGGATGCTGTGCCTGTCCTCGCACAGCGACACGCGGACGTTTTCCGTCCCTATGGCATCGTTCAGGGCGCTCTTCTGCTCTTCGAGCTGCGCGAGACGTTCCGTCACCGTATCGCTGACCACGCCCCTCTCGATGACCTTCACGAGGTTCGCGAGGCTTTTCTCCACTTCCCTGCGCTTCGCCTCCAGCGCTTCGAGGTACGCGGTGTCGTTGTGGTTCTTCTCGTAATACTCCGCCGCATCCAGGGCGAGTGCCGTCACGTTCTCCTCGTCGTCGACGATGTTGTGCAGGGCGAACAGCACCATGTCCTCTAGGTCCTGCTTGCGGGCCTTGTGCAGGTGGCACTCCTTCCTGCGCTGGGCGGAGCAATAGTAGTAGTAATACGTCCGCCCGGTCTTGCTCGTACCGGACACGCCCTGCATGGTGCTCCCGCACTCACCGCAATAGAGCTTGCCCGTGAGCCAATAGCGCGGGGCGTCGCTGCCGTCCATGCCGTGCGCCCGCTGCGAACCCTTGCGCTTGTTCTCGGCGAACCGCCTTTGCGCCCTATCGAAAGTCGCCTCGTCGACAAGTACGGGCATTCCGCCGGCGACCGTGATGTCGCCGTGGTGGTACTCGCCGATGTAGGCGCGGTTCTTGAGCATCTTGTTCAGCATGTTCACGCTGAACTTCGCGTTCCTCGGCGTGCGCAGGCCCTGCGCGTTCATCTCCTCGGCAATGGCCTTCAGCGGCTTGCCCGACGCGTATTCCTTAAACGCCCACTGCACGAACGGCGCCGTGTTCGGGTCCGGGATGTACTTCTTCGTGGACTTGTCCACGTCGTAGCCGAACAGCTTGTGGCCGTTGTACAGGGCGTGCTGCGCGTTGTAGTCCATGCCGCGCTGGATGTTCTGCGACAGCTGGCGGCTGTAATACTCCGCCATGGCCTCCATCAGCCCCTCGATGAGGACGCCTTCGGGTCCCTCCGTCGGGATGTGCTCGGCGAGCAGGTGAATCTCGCATCCCGCGTCGCGGATTTTCTTCTTCGCCATCGCCAGAACGTACTTGTCGCGTCCCAGGCGGTCGGTCTTCCACATGATGAGGGTATGGGGACGGATTTTTGCGACTTCCGACAGCATCTGCTGGAACCCCGGTCGTGCGTCCGTGGTGCCGGATATTGCCGCGTCCTCATACTCCTGCACGATTTTGAAGCCGTGCGCATCCGCCCATTCGTGGGCAAGCTCGCGCTGCTGGTCGATGCTCGCCTCGTTCTGCGAGTGAGACGAGAAGCGATAGTACGCTATCGCGAGGTTGTTGTCGTTCGGCGCGAACTTCTTCTTACGTGCCATAGGTTTACCACCCCCTGTCTTTTCTGCTTATAGGCTTTCACGTCTATTCCTCCTATATGATGAATTGCGTAAATACGCATTTAATTATAAAGCCCGCCGCTCTCATGAAACGGCGGGCTAATCAGCTGCTAATAACCGATGACTTCAGTTTCCACCGTTGAAATCACATCTGCGGAAATCTTGCTCACATCGAGTCGGTACACCACATTCATACGCGGATTGTACACACCAAGGTATTTCACGTGCTTGTATTCGGGATGAACAGAATGAAGCCCCATACGCCAATACATGAGCAACTGGAGGGTGTACTTGTTTTGAAGTTTCTGCTTTGACACCTTGAAATCCCAAAGCGTGTCATTCGTCAGAAAATCGCCGTCACCAGTAGCGACGTAGCCGGTGTATCCGCCTTCAAAAGTCAGACCGTCCAGCACTTTCGGACCGTACTGGTTGAAAAATCTCAACGAGCGTTCGACCATAGTGCGGATGTTTTCAATCGTGTCGCCATCAGGCTTAATGTCTTCCACAGGGCGGTACGCCATGACGCCAGCTCTGTATGCAGAATCAAATCCAGACAGCTTCACGGCGGCGACAATGGAATCGTCATCCAAGCCACTCACATTCGACAACAGCTGCTCGAACAATCCCAGCCGTCGAACAACATGAGCGCCCATCTGGGAAATCTTAAACGCCTCTGCGGCCGAAGTCCCGGACATGAAACGCGTGAGATAGTCCACGGCGATGCCGACCAAGCCCGGAGATACGTTTTCCTCTGGATGCAGGTCATCGATGCTGCCCCCGTCTAACGCTATCTGCTCGAACTCCTTCGGTTTGATATAGCCGCCTCTCGGCTGCTTTATCTTGCTGATACGCTGCGTCACAGAACACATCCATCCGTTCGCGGCAATATCCTGCGGCGTCAGTTCGCCATTCTTGAGCTTTTCTATTACGTCTTCTCTTGTCAACATAATTCCTACTCCTCTCAAATTAATTTTCCAGATGCTCCTGCACCCACTCATGGATGATTGCGGCAATCGTCGTCTCGCGCTCCGCAGCCATCATCTTGAGCGCCTTCTTGTCGCTCACGGTGAGCGACAGCGAGAGCGTCGTGCGCTTCTCGTCCGCCGTCGTATCGGCGACGACGGCCTCCTCTATCTTCTTCTGCTCGGCCTCGCGGTCGGCAGCGTATTTCTCGAACATGTTCGCCATGGCGGCTCGACCTCCTTTAATTATTTACATATTTGTACAATTATACACCATGGAGGCGCATTTGTCCAGATGGATAACGCCTCTGACCTGCTGTTATTCCTTCGGGAACCCCGCAGCCTCGCGCACCGTGCCCACCAGAGCAAGCGTCGCCTTCGCAGCCTTGCCGCGTCGGTCGAACTCGACCACGGACTTGCCGGCGGCTCCCGCCTGAACGAACGCCTCGGACTGGGGCAGCTTGGCCACCGTCTGGTCGGGATGACCACCACGTCAGCCTCCTTCAACCAGTCCGCCAGCCCCTCCTGCAAGGCCCCCGGCGTGTCCACCACGGCGACCTGTGCGGCGTCCGCCTCATGCGTCTCGTGCAACGTGCCGCCCTGCGTGTCCAAGTCGTAGAAGCTCACGGGGATGCCGGAGCGCTCGAAGGAGAAGGCAATCTCGTCGGCGACCAGGGACTTGCCAACGCCGCCCTTCTGATTGCATACCAGAATCGTCTTCATATCTTCACCTCGCTATGTATTTAATCAATTACGCATTTCCATATTTAATTATATGAGCCGACAAGTACATGTTCAACCGCCACTTTCGGGGCTTTGTCTGGGCTTCATCCGGGCTTTTGCTGGTCTCCGAACGGGCTTCACGCCCTCGCTTCGCTCCGTCCATTCCGCCGCGTTTCCCGAATCCGGCTCATAAACGAGCGGACGTCGAAAACCCCGATTTTCCGCCCCTTGCGCGTACGTCCATCAACAGCCCTTTTGAAGGTCTCTTCGTAGCCCGCGAGCGGGAGCTTGAAAAGGGAGCAGCCTGACGCTGCTCCCTTATCTTCTCGGCTACTCGCCGAACTGCGTGTCCTTGTCCGCCGACCTCGGCGTGCTTGGGCTGACACTTCGCGCCCTGACATAGCGCGTCCGCATGTTCTTGGCATGCGCCTTGGACTCGCGCTCGTCCTCGTTGGACAGCGCCTTTTCCGCCGCCTTGAGGCGCTTCTCGGCGTCCCACATGCTCTTGCGGGACTCGTACACGCGCCTCTCCGCCTCCTCGCGCTGCCTGCGGCGCTCCTCCGCGAGCGCCTCCTGAATCATCATGCGCAGCATCAGGGCGGTCATGTCGGCCATCATGCGGGACACGGGGTCACGGGCGTTGCGCCCCGCCTTGGCGAACACGTGCATGCCGGCCAGAAGCCCCGGACACGGCCTTTGCAGAGTGTCGCGCGCCTCCTTGGAGGCATAAAACTCGCGCCTTGCGGCGTCCACGTCCTCGCGCAGCTTCGCCAGCTGCTCGTCCGGGTGGTTCCGCGCCTCGACAATCTGCTGATAGCGCTCGTCCATGAAGGGCTTGCCCTCCTCGCGTGAGCGGTGGATGTGCGCCTTCTGAAGGTCGGACGCCATCTCCGACACGTACGCCCGGTCGAGGTCGTACACGTCGAGAGCGGAATCCGCAGAGGGCTGTTCTGCCGGTTCGGCCGTCTCGGGCACGTCGGGAAGGACCTCCGGTGCCGGGGCGTCCTGCTGCGGTACCTCAAGCTCGCGCTGCTTCGCCTCGAAGTACGCCTCGATGCCCTCGCGGGTCAGGTCGTCGGCGAGGTTGGAGGCACGGCGCCTTCTCTTGCGCCTGCTCTTGCCGTAGGGGTCGCGGGACTTGTAGCTCCAGCCCACGGTCTCCTCGCCGGTCTTCTCGTCGGGCTTGCGGGTCTCGGTCAGCTCGACGCCGCGAACCTTCAGTTCCTCAAGGAACTCCTCCATGTTGCTCGCATGGTCGCGGGCGTCCGCCACGCGGTTGCCCAGAACGCGCTCGAAGGACTCGATGCCGAACTGCCCCTTGCGCTCGGCCCATGTGGTCCTCTCCCTGGCAGGCTCGGGACCCACGACGGTGAACCCCATCTCGCGGCTCAGCCGGTCGTTCTTGCGCTTCACGGTCGCATGGTCGGTGCCGTGCGCGATGGCCGTGCCGGATACCAAATCATGGTTCGCGATGGTCGCATGGACGTGCACGCAGCCGCCCTCGCCGTCGGTGTGGACCGTGACCCAGCAGGGGGCGTTCGGGGCCACTTCCTTGCACAGGGCATAGCCGTACTCGCACGCCCGCTGGATGTCCTCGGGGCTGTCCTTTGAAAGCTCTTCGGGGGACCACGAGACGCGAAGCTCGTAGCCCTCGTTCAGCCTCGTCCCCTGGCTCTGCCGGCGCATGGCGGAGCAGAACCGGATGAAGTCCTCGCGGGTGCCCATGTCGCCCATCTGGGCGGCGATGCGGTTCGTCTTCTCGCGGATATTGCGCGTGCGCTTCTTGCCCTCGCCGAGTTCCGTGTACGACATGCGCCCGCGGACGTTCGGCAGGGGCTGTATGTGCGTCGTCGACATCAGCTTCCACCTCCTCCGGAAAGAATCTTCTCGCCACGCTCGCCGTACCAGTAATCGCACAGCTCCTGTAACTCCTCGGGGACGTCCGGCCACAGCATGGCCATGGCGCGGAACACGTCCTTGCCGAAATCGGTGCGCAGGCCGTCCACCTCATCGGTCAGCTTCGACAGCTCGCCGCGCACCTCCGCAAGACCCGTCTTGCACTCGCCGAGCACGCCCGGGGAGAGCGAACCCGGATGCGACTTGGACTCCGCGTTCAGCGCCCGCGCAATCTGGTTCACGTTGACGCCGATACTCTTCGCCTCGGATGCCATACGCTCCGCGTCGGCGTTCCTCGTCACGACGTACGTCGGTTCAACATCCCCGCCCTGTACCTTCTCCACGCAACTGCGGAGAAATGCGGAGCGGGTCATCTTTTTCTCGGAGCAAATCGCGTCCAGCGCGGCAAGCTCCTCGTCCGAAAACCGAACCTGGACCGTGCGCTCCTTGTTCGGCTTCTTAGCCGCCTGACGGCGCACGCGGCTGCTCCTCATGTCTGAACTCACACCCACGTAAAAACACCTCCTCATATAATATGTAGCGTAATCAGTTCAACACATTGTTGTTAAATAGATTGTA
>OLNT01000062.1_pt1 | contig 70032 bp, 54 predicted proteins | sample 1672641 | NCBI WGS metagenome assembly OLNT01 (sample SAMEA3136708, study PRJEB25190) | human gut metagenome
TACTATAGCACGTATTATTAGCACTGTCAAGAGGTGAGTGCTAATTTTTTGTGAACATTCTGTGAAAATTCAAATAAAAAACTAACTTCCACCTTTAGCCTTTTTATTCTACATTGTAAACTTTAGATATGATAAAATTTTTCTTGCCCTCGGGTTACCCTAGTATATTAATATTTCTACTATACGGACACACTAATATAACATTTTATTTTGGAGGTAGCTCATGAAAGATTTTATTTATGAAGGGTCAGTCCGCATCATCTATGGTGCTGGTCAGTATAAAGAATTAAAAGAAAATCCTCATGACCGCAAAAAACTAATGGAAATTACAACAGAAAAACTTGCTGATATCATAGAAGAAGCAATTGAGGGATTAGCATAAAAAATCAGAAAAAAAGAAGTTCAGAGCTGGCACTCCGAACTTCTTTTTACTCACTTAGAGTATAATCGCATTTCTTAGCTATACTTATTATATGTCTTTTCTTATCAAAAATCAAATGCCCACCCTTCATTTGCTTCTTCCTGCCATTTGTGCTATTCTGAAAAACAAAAAGGAAGCCCTATTATGATTTTAATATTCATCATTCCCATTTATATTTTATTAAACGCCTACATCCTGCACCGAATCCATAAATGGCTGACTGCATGTTCTGAGCGTTTTCATTCCAAATGGTTTGTTGTGCCTTATCTTACTATTTATTCTCTGCTGGCGCTTTCTCTGCTTTTTGCATTTTTACTGCCTGCCTCTGAATTTCAAGTACTTGTAAAGCGAATCAGCAACTACTGGCTTGGCACATTTTTATATTTATTAATGTTTATTGCAGTCGCAGATATTCTCCGGCTGATTTTAAAACAAATTACTGGAAAAATACATGAGTTTTTCTTTTGTAAAGCCGGCTATGTATTTGTTGGACTTCTGCTTACCGCACTTATCTGCGGTATCAGTGCTTATGGAATTTTACATTCCAAACACGTAAAAGTGACGCCTTATGATATTACTGTAGAAAAATCCTGCGCCGGACATGATTCTTTAAAAATCGTTCTCGCTGCAGATTTGCATCTTGGTTACAGTGTCGATGACAGGCAGATGCAGCGCATGGTAAAGAAAATCAATGCACAAAATGCAGACCTTGTTGTATTTGCGGGCGACGTTTTTGACAACGAATATGAAGCCGTTCAAAATCCAGATAAAATTGCCAAAACACTTTCTACGATTCAAAGTACTTATGGCTCTTATGCTGTGTTCGGAAACCATGATGTAACAGAACGGCTCTTAGGTGGATTTTCAGTTACATCAAAAGAAAACGAAGTCCGTGACCCGAGATTTGAAAGTTTTCTAAAAGATGCCGATATCACTCTTCTCGATGATAAAGTCACCTGTATTGACAATGCCTTTTATCTCGTTGGCCGAAAAGATATTCAAAAACCAGGAGACGGCACAACGAACCGAAAAACTATCGAAGAACTGCTCTCGAACGTAGATAAAACCAAACCTGTTTTTGTCCTGGAACATCAGCCAAAACAACTTGAAGAACTTGATAATGCCGGCGTAGATATGCAGTTATGCGGTCACACTCACGATGGACAGATTTTTCCCGGAAATCTAACGGTAAAATTATTCTGGGAAAATCCCTGCGGTTACTTAAAAAAAGGTAATCTGAACAGCATTGTAACTTCCGGAGTCGGTGTCTGGGCTCCGGCAATGCGGGTTGGAACAGACAGCGAAATCTGTACGATTACGGTGCATTTTTCCAATTATTAATAATTTTAGTGTGCATCGGAGGTTATCTCCAATATACAACTTCGTACGAACCCTTCCTGATATGCACAAAAAAGTTCCAGAATAGTTCTTAAAAAAACTAAACTGGAACTTTTTATTTCTATGTACTTTTTTACTTTTGGAATGTTTTGAAAGTACATTTCAAAAGTACATTTTATCTTTACTTGGAAATAAAATAACTGATTTTTTTGGATTTTTAAATATAATTTTTTATCGTATCTCTCGATAAAACATCAAAGGGAACGTGAAAATCCATTTTTTTCACATTCCCCTTTGCATCATTTACTTACACAAACTTTCTACTTCTTCTTTTTTAGGAATTGCCGGAATTCCACCTCTTCTCTGCACACACAATGCCGCCGTTGCATTGCCATACTTTGCACACTTTTTAAGTTCTTCCCATGTAAGCTCTTCAATTTTTTTATTTTGTTTTAGATACTCACTTTAAAAGCCTCCCCAGAAAGAATCTCCAGCCCCCGTCGTATCAATCGCTTTCACTTTAAATCCTGGTAGTTTCTCCTGTCTCTGTTTTGTTGCAAGAAGAACCCCTTCGCTTCCAAGCGTCACATCCACTAACTTTGGTCCTATATCAAGAAGTATTTTAACTGCCTGACTATAATCTTTATTTCCTGTCAGCAAAACTAGTTCTTCATCTGACACTTTCATCACATCAACATAAGGTATCATGGATTTCATCTGTTCTACAGCAGTTTCTTTCTTTTCCCATAATGATGCCCGATAATTAGGGTCATAAGAAATAAGTGCACCTGATGATTTTGCTATTTTTACAGCTTCTATTGTTGCTGTTCTTGCCGGTTCATCTGTCAATGACAACGAACCAAAATGAAATACCTTACAATCTTCAAGCAATTTCTGATTTAACTCATCTGCACAAAGCTGTGTGTCTGCACTTTGTTTTCTGGAAAAAGAAAACTGACGCTCCCCACTTTCCGCAATCTCTACAAAAGCAAGAGTTGTAAAATATCTTTCATCCTAAATCAGATATTTTGTTCCGATTCCTTCTTCCTCCAAAGTTTTTTTCAGAAAATTCCCATGCATATCCGTTCCGACTTTACCGATAAATTCCGTGCGATACCCCATACGTGAGGCTAGAGTTAAAAGATTTGCCGGTGCGCCACCAGGATTTTGCTCAAACAGCTTTTTTCCTGAATCACTTTTTCCTGCCTCTGTAAAATCAATCAAAAGTTCTCCTAAAGCGACAATATCAACCTCTTTTGCCATTTTTCAAGTCCTCCACAATTTCATTATAGCGTTTTTTATTCAGACGATAGAAAAACAGAACAATTGCTGTAACAATCCACAAAATTCCAGGTATCGTTGAAAATGCATGTTTCATAATTGCAATTACTTCCGGATTCTGTGTCTGATTTGCCACATATCCATATTTTCCAAGTAATGCTGCAAGAAACGCAGTACCTACTGCCATCCCAACTTTATTTCCAAGAGAAACAAAGGCATACTGGAATCCATCATTTCTAAGTCCTGTTTTCCACTCACCATATTCCACGCAGTCTGGAATAATGGCATAAATTGCAGTATTAAATCCTGAAAAGAAAAATTGTGTAATACCGGCTAATGCATAAAATGTGATTGGTGATTCTTTTACATTAAAGAAATACATAGCAAGCATTGCGATACCTGTAAGTAATGCAAAAATAGAAGCTGTTCTTCCTTTATTATTTAACTTACGGAATACTGGCTGGAAGCATGCTGCACCAATAATAGAAGGAATAATAATGCACATTGAATAGGTGGTATAGTAAGAAGCATTTCCCTCAACATAAGTAAAATAATACAAAATATCAGCATTTCTTCCATACAATGTAAATCCAAACAATACCTGTCCAACCAGTGCAAGCAGATATGGTTTATTCTGCATAACTGCTTTCAGCTGTACTTTAATTGAAATTTTCTCTTTTTCAGGGATTGTTACCTGTTCTTTTGTCTTTGCAAAGCAGAAGAAATGACAGGCTGCAAAGATACATCCATAAATAATCGCAACAAGCAGATAGCCTTTTTTGGCACTACTGCTTCCTAGCTTACTAATCAAAGGCACTGTCACAATATTAATAATTCCGATTGCAATCATCGCTGACACGGAACGGGAAGTATTAATTTTTGCACGTTCATCAATATCCTGTGTCATAGCTCCACAAAGTGTTCCGTACGGAATATTTACACAAGTATAGCCTAATACCAGAAGGCAATATGTAATTACCATATAAACGATTTTTGCTGTATTCGACCAGTCTGGATGTGCCCAGAAGGAGAGCATCAAAAGCACCGCCGTAATTGGAGCCGCAATCAGAAGCCATGGGCGATACCTCCCCCATCTTGTATTTGTTTTATCTGTCAGTCCTCCTACAATCGGGTCATTGATTGCATCCCAGAATCTTGAAAAAAGCATCAAGGCTGATACCGCTGCCATACTGATTCCAAACACATCGGTATAAAAAATCATTAAAAAGTTACTGACAAACATCCAGCTAAAATTACAGCCTACATCTCCAAATCCATAGGCGATTTTACTAATCAACGGCACTTTTCCATTCTTACTCTCACTTCCCATAACTTCCTCCTTATCAGCGTTTCTGACTAAACCCCATCCTTCCAAAATTTATCGTTCTATTTTTCCTGCACATTAATAATTACTTTCATTGTTGTTTCACGATTATCATCAATATACTGATATGCTTTCAAATAATCTTTAAAAGCAAAAGTCTTAGAAATTAATGGTCTTAAATGTACCTTTCCTTCATTTACGAGTGCAATCCCATCTACATAATCATCATGGCGGTACATCATTGTACTCTTAATATCCAGTTCATGGTCGTTGGCAACTGCAAGGTCAATTGTTGCCATGCCTGCAAATACAGCCACAAGAACAATTACACTTCCTTTTCTTGCATATTTGATTGCCTGACCCATTGTGATATTATTTCCTGCGCAGTCATAAATTACATCTGCTTTATCCGGACCAAAGGCGTCAATCATTGCCTCACCAAAATCTTTTTCTTTTGTATTGACACATACATCAATTCCACATTCTTTTGCTTTCTCTAACCGAAGGTCACTGACATCTGTAATCATAACCTTTGCTGCTCCCATTCCTTTTGCTGACTGAGCAACCAGATTACCAATTGGACCTGCTCCAAGCACTGCAATATTCATTCCTTTCACATCGCCCATCTGTTTTACAGCGTGCACTGCTACAGCAAGAGGTTCAATCATTGCACCTTCTTCATAAGACATCTCCTCTGGAATCGGTGTTACTTTCGACGCATCTACTGCAAAATATTCAGAAGCTGTTCCTGTTGTCTGAAATCCCATAACTTTGAGTTCTTCACAAAGATTATATTTTCCATGACGACATGGATAACATTCTCCACAATATACCTGAGGCTCAATTGTTACTTTTTGTCCTTCACGAAACTCTGTAACATCTTTTCCAATCTTTGCAATTTCACCAGACACTTCATGTCCCTGTGTAACCGGATATTTTGTAAATGGATGTTTTCCATGGTATACATGAATATCAGAACCACAAATTCCAATATTCATAATTTTAACCAACACCTGATTGTCTTTCACCTCTGGAACTGGTACCTCTCTGAAAATAATTTCTCCTGGATTTGTCATTACCTGCTGTAACATAATGTATTTCCTCCTTTATTTATATTCTTTTATTAAACATTTTATTAAAGTAATTACATTATTATCCAAAAGATAAAATTTGTCAATATCCCAACGTTTAATTCTGCCTATTGCACAAGATTGTTTCTGTGAATTTATGCATTTTTCCAGAAAGCAAAAAAAGTTCCAGAGAGAAAACATTCTTTAAACTGCTTTCTCTCTGGAACTTTTTCTCTTTTACAAGCAACTAAATATCTTTTATAAACTCCTGCAAAAAATACTTTGCCACACCTACTGCAGAAGCTTCTCTTTTATAAGAACATATCTTCAAATATCTTGCATCATGGTCAAACCCATTATATTTCATCACTTTTTCTTCCAATGGAATCATATAATCTGAAAGATATCCACCCACTTCGCCTCCAAGAATGATGTCCATGTCATAAGCCATCCGCAAATTTGAAATTAAAACCGCTAAATATTCCAAATATTCCTGCCAAACCTGCTGTGCACTTTCCTTTCGTTCTTCTAACTGCTGCATAAACTGTTCTAATGTTTGGCTGGTATCATCCGTCAGTGCGCTCGCCGCACAGTAAACATCTGCACATCCACGCTTTCCACAATAACATTGCTTTCCGCCTGGAACAAGAATGATATGCCCAAACTCACCCGCCTTCTGATTTTCTCCCAAGATTAATTTTCCATCAATACAAAACGCACCACCCAGAGTATTATTTAAAGATAAATACAACGCATTTTTATATCTATTTAAATCTTCTGCTCTCATCGCTGCATTTGCATCATTCTCAAAGTATACCGGCAGTGAAAACACCTGTTCCAGAAAATTCAAGCTATAATTTTCTAATTGAAGAGCATGAGATTTCACCAACATTCGATTCTCCAAGTTAACAATTCCAGGAATCGAAATACCGATTCCCAGAATCCTCTCCCTGTTTTCTACATCCTTAAGAAATGCCTCCAATTCTTCCCTGATTTTTGAATAATAAGAAGTATTTGTTGAAAATTCCAGCCGTATTCTTTCATATTTTTCAATTTCATACTTCATGTTTACAAGCACAAACCCTATATGCTTTGCAGTGATTCTGATTCCAACCGCATAACGATATGCAGGATTAATACTAATCTTTTTCGCTTTTCGCCCACCTGTTGATTCGTATTCTCCTGTTTCAATCACAATTCCACCTGCTAGCAATTCTTTTACATTAGACAATACTGTCGGCATACTGATATTTAAATCTTTAGATAACTCTACCTTAGACGTTGCCTTATGATTGATAATGTAGTTCACAATTTTAGATTTTGTAACATTTTTTTTCTCTATTCCCGCCATACAAAAGCTTCCTTTTATAAAATATTTTATAAAAGTATATTACCTTTTATTTGACAATTTGTAAACCACAATAACGGCATTTTCTAATTTTTTATCGTATCTCTCGGTATACGCTCCTTCTCACCAGAATCACGGCAAGCACAGCTGTAAGAAAATCTGACACCGGCTGTGCCGAAAGTACTCCATAATAGCCCACTGTTTTAGACAAAATAAAAATCACAACTGCAAAGATAACGCCCTGTCTGCTGACAGATAAAAGAAAAGCATTTAATGCTTTTCCGGCGGACTGGAACGTACAGGTACTTACGAGTGTAACCGCAGTAAATACTGCACCTGCAAGCTGAAGTCTGAGCATCGGAACTCCTGCATTTACGATGCTTTCCTGATTCATAAACATCGAAATCAAAGGCTTTGCAAAAACACATAAAATAAGTGCCAGCACAGCTCCCATTGCACATTCAAATTTATAACTAAATGCCAGAATCGCTTTCAGACGCTTTTTATTTCCAGCACCATAATTATATCCGATTAACGGCTGTGAACCAAAAGCAAAGCCAACTAAAATCAGCATTGCAATCATATTGATTTTCATTACGATTCCCATCGAAGCCACTTTGTCTGTTCCATAGACCAGTAAAAAACGATTGGTCAGCGCAATTCCAAGACTCTGCATAAAGTTGGTAACAGATGCCGGTATTCCGATGGCAAAGATATCTCCAAGTTCTCTTTTGCTGATAAAAAATCCTTTTGGATTGATGGACAAACGTTTGCTTTTTGTCAGTAAGAAAAATACAAAAAATAAATCCGCACCGATGTTTCCGATTACCGTGGCTATCGCTGCACCGGCTGCTCCCATGCCAAGCATGAAGATAAAAATCGGGTCTAAGATAATGTTAATCACAGAGCCAAGCACCGTTCCTGTCATAGATGCTACTGAAAATCCTTCCGTTCGAAGCAGATTAGACGGCGTAAAAGATAAAATAATAAACGGAGCACCGATTACCAGCCAAGTATAATAATCCGATGCATACTGCACGGTATCCGCTTTTGCACCTAATAGAGTTAAAATCGGTGCACGGAACAACATCATCAACACTGCTACAACAATTCCGCATACAATTGCTCCATAAAAACAGAACACACTTAAACGCTTTCCGTCCTCATCCATTTTTTTGCCGAATAGTCGTGAAATCACCGAACTTCCGCCCAGTCCAAAAATATCACCAAGCGCAATCATTAACGTAAAAATCGGTGCGCCAAGTGAAACACCCGCAACCAGATTCGTATTTCCGGTAGCGGCAATAAAATAGGTGTCCGCCATATTATAAACCAGCGAAATCACCATGCTAAATACCACCGGAAGCGCAAAGCTGAAATAAGCTTTCGGAATCGGTGCTTTTTCAAATAAGTCATTTCCCATTTTTTAATTTCCTCTTTCTTTTTTGTATCAAGCGGATATTTTTCCTCCGCTTCGCTGTTTTCTTTTTGATTCGGTTAACTCCTCAACCTCATTCATTTGATATTAATTCTGCCTTTCTTCGTTCCTGTATCTGTTCTCTTCCATACCGTTCCCGATACTGCCTAAGGGTCATATCCGTATATTTCTTAAAGACTTTTCCCAGATGACTCTGCGAAGAAAATCCCAGATAAGTTGCAATCTCTATGTAAGAATACGGCGAATACGTCAGCAGATTCTTCGTCAGTTTTACTTTCTCCTGTAAAATAAAATCAGTCAGTGTCATAGATTCCTGTTGTTTAAACAGTTCAGATAAATAGCTGGAATTTAAGTGCAGGTAATCTGCAATTTCCTGCACCCGAATCTTTTCATGCAGATGTTTAAAGATATACTCTTTGCTGGCTTCCACCCAGATACTCTGCTTTTCTTTGGATTTTTTCTCATCCTGCTTACGGATTTCTGCCACCAGCTTTGCATATTCCATTTCAAACTGACGGATTGCCGTATAAATCGCCACAATATCTGTCATTTCTTCGATTTTCTGGATAAAGACATCACTCATGGAATACGAGATTTCCGGCATTAATCCGCCTCGAATTGCCGCCCTGCTCGCAAGCGTCATAACCACAATTCCAAGATTTTTTGTATTGCGCAGTTCATCTTTAGAAAGCACGCCGGTCTTTCCAAGATAATCTTCTCCAATACTTTTTTTCAACATCTCGATGTCACCCAGTTCAATACTGGTAAGTTCTCGAATTTCCTGTTCATAAGGATTGTGTGGTTCTTCAAGTTCCTGCCTTTCAAAGATAAGTGCCGAGTATTCTTCCATAATTTCCGAATCTCGAATCTGTTCTTCACAGTTTTCATAGACAATATCATCCCTTGTCAAAATTTCCTTGCGAAACAGATTACACATCAGTAAAATATTAGAACAGAAAAAATAAAACTCAGAACTAAATACCGCATTAAAATCGCTCTTTGGGATTTCAAATTCTCCAATATGATAATACAGACGAACCTTTGAATCAAACCGTACCGGTCCGACTAAATAGTAAAAATCTCCTGCCTGAAGATAGGCATAAGCGACTTGATTCTCTTTTAAACCTGCCGAAAAAACTACCGGACACGCAGACACAAATTTTCCAGCCAGACATTGATTCATATAATCTTCAAACTCTGAAAAAGAAAAATAATCGTCTTTTAAATCCTTTCTGACACAAAAAATTTCCGGCTTATTATCCGGTTTTAATTCACCGCTCCAGCGTCTTACAAATGTATGAAGTTCATGTGAAACATGCCATGCAAGATAATCTATATTCAAATTTTCACGCTCCCTTCTTCCTGCATTTCTTTTTGTATTTTCTTTTGCTTTTCCATTATAGCACAGATTTTTTCACAATATAAGTGATAAATTTCCAATAATTATGATATAAATTTAAGATTTGGATGGGTAAAATAACGATTGCAAAAAACAATGAATCACATTTTTAAATAAAAAATTTTTTAAAAAAGAGAAAGGAAACAGAACACATGAAAGTAAAAGGTGTTAATCTTGGTAACTGGCTGGTACTTGAAAAATGGATGAACCCATCTTTATTCGATGGAACAACTGCTGAAGATGAATATTATCTTCCAACACAACTTTCCAAAGAAGTTTATGAGGCAAAAATCAAAATCCATCGTTCTGAATATATCACAGAAAGAGATTTCACAAGAATCAAATCGATGGGAATGGATGCAGTCAGAATCCCTGTTCCGTATTTCATCTTTGGCGACAGAGAGCCCTTTATCGGATGTATCGAAGAACTTGACAAAGCATTTAACTGGGCTGAAAAATATGGACTTCAGATTTTAATCGACTTACATACTGCACCGGACAGCCAGAACGGATTTGATAATGGCGGAATCAGTGGTGTCTGCAAATGGTCACAGGATCCGGACGAAGTTGAATTTGAACTCACTGTTCTTGAAAGACTTGCAAAAAGATACGGTACAAGAAAAGGCTTATGGGGAATCGAAATTTTAAACGAGCCTATACTTGAAGATATGTGGGAATCTATGAACGTAGCAGAACGCTATCCGGCAGTTGACCCTGAAAAAGCAAAGGGAACAAAACCAAATACAATGGAATTTATCCGCGGTTTTTATTTGGAGGCTTACGACAGAATCCGCAAACACATGCCGGAAGAAAAATACGTTGTTTTCCATGATGCCTTCCGCTTAAAAGCATGGAAAGATTTCATGCGTGAAGAAAAATATAAAAACGTTGTACTTGATACGCACCAGTACCTGATGGTTGCTGAGATGAACGGCTGTGAACAGAACGTAGAAAACTATGTTTCTTATGTAGAAGAACTCAAAAAAGACATTGCAGAAATGCAGGAATACTTCCCGGTTATCTGTGGGGAATGGTGCTTATTCAATTCTCTCGCTGTTGGACATGACACCAAAGGCGGACAGACAGTATTAAATGGTGTAGAAGGTTTAAGCGAAGAATGTATCAGTGCTGAAACGAAAAAAGAAATTTACAACACACTTGCAAAAGCCATGTTAGATGCATGGGATGCCGGAAGCGGATACTTCTACTGGAGCTACAAACTGCTAACCGATACTGTAAACACCCCTGGATGGGTTGGCTGGGACAGCTGGGACCTTGGAAGATGCGTTGACTTTGGCTGGTTTCCAATTGAGAAATAAAAAATCACCTACCACTATTTAAGTACAATTCAATCATTTATTTTAAGATTAATTGAATCCTGTATTTGATTCTAAAATGATTTCTAAGCGTCATTGAAAATTTTATCGCATTAAAACGTAAAATTTTCAGTGGCGTTTTTTTTCGTTTTCTAATATAATAGGTTTTGATAAGAATAGATAAATACTTAAGCAAAAGCAGGGTTCGATAGAATGGACCCTATCAACCTGCTTTAGAATGGAGGAAAAAATGGAAATCGTTTGCTTAGACTTAGAGGGCGTACTCGTACCGGAAATCTGGATTGCATTTGCAGAGGAAACCGGTATTCCGGAACTCAAAAAAACTACCAGAGACGAGCCGGATTATGATAAGCTGATGAAATACCGCTTAAACATTTTAAAAGAACACAACCTTGGATTAAAAGAGATTCAGGAAACCATCGCAAAGATTGACCCGATTCCCGGTGCAAAGGAATTTTTGGACAAGTTAAGAGAAATGACTCAGGTTATCATTATCAGTGATACCTTCTCCCAGTTTGCCGGACCTTTAATGAAAAAACTCGGCTATCCGACCATCTTCTGTAACTCTCTCGTTGTCGCAGAAAATGGAGAAATCACAGACTTTAAGATGCGCTGTGAAAAATCCAAATATACTACTGTAAAAGCATTACAGTCCATTGGTTATGACACAATCGCAAGCGGTGACAGCCATAATGACCTTGGTATGATTCAGGCAAGTAAAGCAGGATTTTTATTTAAAAGTACAGAAGCAATCAAAGCAGAATATCCGGAAATTCCGGCTTATGAAACTTATGACGAACTGCTTGATGCAATCAAAAAAGTGATTGATTAAGTAAAGCGGTTGATATCCAAAAGAGACATCCGAAAAAAGTCGAATGTCTCTTTGTTTTATTCTGATAAAATTATAAACCGAAAATTAATAAAATCAATAACACGAGCACCCACAGAATCACTGCTCTTTTTTGATGCATCCACCGGTTTCCGTATTTCGTGCAGAGTACTGCCTCATCTTTCGGGATTTTCAGCTCAAACAGCCAAAAAACTTCACTGATTAAAATTGCCGAAGCAATAAAAATACACCTCCATGTAATGCTGTCCTGTCCTGCCATCTGGGTTATCTTTCCAAGTAGACATGCCAAAAATCCTGCAAACCAAATCCATTTTGTATACAATGTTCGTTTTATTTCCGATTTTAATTTCGCACTTATTGAGTTCATTCTAAATACTCCCCACTTTCCCGTTTTTCATCGTCAGATTCCAGTCCGCTACTTCCTCGCATCTGCTTCTCGTCTCATCCAAACTGCTTCTCTCTGTAATAATCACAATGCGGTCTTGAAGAAATTCTCCTGCCAACTCATAGAACAGATTTTCTTCTCTTTCATCTAAATAAGCCGAAGGTTCGTCTAAAACTAAAACCTTCGGCTTATTTAAAACTGCCTGTGCCATTCCGACTCTCTGTCTCATTCCTCTTGAAAGTCTCACTATTTTTTTGTCCCGCACTTCCCACAAACGAAGTGCTCCAAGTGCCTCTGCAGTTCTTCTTTTTGTCTGTTTCTTCGATAAGCCCTTATAAGCTGAAATATAATTCAGATATTCCTTTACCGTAAATACATGATCCAGCTCAAAATGCTGCGGAAGATAACCAAGCACTGCTTTGTACTGCGTATAATCTTCAAATATATTTCTTTCGTTGTAAAAAATTTTTCCCTCTGTCGGCTTCACGCTTCCTGTAATCAGACGAAGCAGAGTTGTTTTTCCACATTTAGAATTCCCGGAAATTCTCCACACGCCGTTTGTCAAAACAAGAGACATATCCTCCACTGCTGTTTTTTTGCCATATTGTTTTGAAATGTGCAAAAGTTCTAATTTCATAGATTTCTGATTTCTTATTTTTCTTTTTTATTATTCTATTCAGCTTGTGCCTTATTTCTTCCTGTAAATCTTAATTAACAGCGGTGCTTCCACAAGTGACATTCCAATCCATCCTGCCAGATAAGAATACGGAAGTGCTTCAATTCCAAATCCCCATAAAAAAACCATCGGAGCGGCTGCAAGTACACGCACTCCCATATTTGTAAAACTGCTGATCAAGGTAACTTTTAAATCTCCAATTCCACGGAAAAATCCCTGAAGTGCATTCGTAATTCCCGGAAGTATATACATAAGTGAAATCAACTGTAAATAAATCACACCGTGACCGATTACCTCTTCATCTTTTACAAACAGCATCATAAGCGGTCTTGCAAACACATAGCAGATAATCAAAACCAAGATTCCATAAATCACTTCCAATATAAATCCACAACGGAATCCTTCCCGCATACGGTCTTTCTTTCCTGCCCCTTTGTTCTGTGCCATCAGTGCCGTCATCGCATGTGCGATATTTTGTTCCGGTGTATATGCAAAATCATCAATTCTGTTTACCACTGCAAATGCCGCCGCAACGGAAACTCCCATCGTATTGACAATCGCCTGAATCCCAATCTTTCCAAGCTGTACCGTTGCCTGCTGCATTGCCGATGCCCATCCATAAGCAATCGTTCGCTTTAAAAGACTTGCATCAAACACCAGCCATTTCTTTCCCAATCGCAAAATCGGCACTTTTTTCTGAATATAAATCACACAGAATAAACAGCACAATGCTTCACTTAATACCGTCGAAACCGCACAGCCATTGCATCCAGCCTTTAATACTACGACAAAAAACAAATCGCCAAATACATTTAAAACTGCACTGATAATCAGAAAATACAACGGAGAACTGCTGTCTCCCAGTGCTCGAAGGGTGCTTGAAAAAAAATTGTATAAAAAAGTAAATACCAGTCCCCAGAAAATAATTCTCAAATATTCTTTTGTCATTTCCAGAATCGATGGGTCTACCTGCAGTAACCGCAAAATCGGCACCGCAAAAATGACACAAATAAGTGTTAAAAATACAGAAAATACAACACCTGAAAGCATCGTTGTACTAATCTGGCGGTGCAAAGTTTTATAATCCCTTGCCCCATATTGAATCCCCATCAAAATACTTGCACCCATACAAAGTCCATTTAAAAATAAAATCATCAGTGTACTGACAGGATTGCAGATTCCAACTGCCGCAAGTGCTTCTTTTCCGACAAAATGTCCCACTATAATACTGTCAACTGCATTGTAGGTCAGCTGAAATAAATTCCCAAGGACAAGCGGCACCGTAAATTTTACCAGTATCGGCATAATTTTTCCTGTCGTCAAATCTTTTGTCATCGCTCTCTCCTCTTTTTCTAACGTGATTACTATTCGCTTTTTTCTGCTTCTATATTGTTACTACTGTTCTTTACATCTGTTTTCTTACTACTGCATATTCATTTCCATTTCGGTAATACGGACACTGATAATGCGTATCGGAAACCAGTCTCATATACTCATCTTCGTCCATGCTGACATCACAAAGATAACTTTCATATTCATCATCGTAAATATAATAGGTACAGCTTTCACAACTGCCGGTTTGTTTTTCTTTCATAATGATTTTCGTCCTTTCTGTAAGTTTTTTTATTTTTTATTTTTTTGATTATAGCACAAAAAAAGACAAAGAAACGATTTTTTCAGCTTCTTTGTCTTTTCCCCTATTTCTTTATTGGCTTTATGATTCTCTATTATTCTTCATCTGTCGATTCAATTACTCCGGTAAATCCGGCTTCTTCTATCATTTTCATTGTCGCATCGATTCCCTGTCCGCCTGCGGTCAGATATCCGGAAGCAAAGATAGAATCCACTACTTTAAATAAAGTCGGCTCAATTCCTTTGAAATAAACTTCACGTCCCGCTGCACATCGAATATCTGATTTTGAAATCATCAGTCTTGCAAGACAAAGCACCTTCAGGCAATACTCCGGTGTTAATTCTGAAATATCTCTGTCTGCCAGTCTTGTTCCCGGAATTGGAAGTAAAAAATTAATCGGTACGGATTCCGGATTGATTTCTCTTAAATCCATCAGCATATCTACTACATCTTCTTTGCTTTCGCCCATTCCAATAATTCCGCCACTACAGATTTCAAAACCTAAGCCCTGAAGCATTTTAATATTGTTTACACGCTGTTCATAAGTATGAGTGGTGCAGATTTCCGGATAGAAAGAACGACTGCTGTTTAAATTATGATTAATGCGATCCAGTCCGGCTTCTTTTAAAATTTTTGCCTGTTTCTCTGTTAAAAATCCGATGGAACAGCAAATCTGTGTTTCCTTTTTCTTCATTTCACGGATACGATCTGCCAAGTCTTCAATTTCTTCATCGGAGAAACCGATTCCACTTAAGCCAATACAATGTCTTGCCAGATGTTTTTCATCCACCAAATCATTATCTCCGTATAATTTTTCATCGGAAACTCTGCGATACTTTTCAATCGGAGCTTCGGAATCACGAGACTGTGCACAATACGCACAGTTCTGGGAACAGTTTCCACTGCGCACATTTGTTAATAGCTGTACACTGACTTTTTTCCCTTTATATTTCGTACGAAGTGCGTAAGCACAATCCAGAAGTTTTGGCATTTCCTCTTCCGGAAGATTTAAAATTTCAACAGCTTCCTCACGAGTCAGCGGTCTGCTTTCGTCCCAGTTTTCTAAACGTGATGTGATGGATGATTCTGACATAATTACTTTCCTCTCATTTTTCGATGTTTTTACGTATAAAATTTAGTATATCCATAAAAGAATCAAATGTCAACTATTTTATTTTTTTAAGTTGACATTTGACTTAAAAAAAGCCTGTCCGCAAGATTTTTCTATACAGACAGACTTTCTCTTAAAAATTTAAAATTAAAGAATTAGATGTTTAATAAATCACTGAATACCTTCAATGCGCCATCTGTTTCATGTGCAAGGACACGTTTTGCAAGAACTTTACCAAGCTGTACACCTTCCTGGTCAAAGCTGTTTACATTCCATACGAATCCCTGGAACATAATCTTATTTTCAAAGTGAGCGAGGAGTGCACCAAGTGCTTCCGGTGTCAGTTCTTCTCCGATAATAATGCTGGATGGACGTCCACCTTTAAAGTTTTTGTTTTTATTTTCATCTGCTTTTCCGCATGCAAAAGCTACAATCTGTGCTGCTACATTTGCGCAGAGTTTCTGCTGACTTGTGCTGTCCTGAATTACAACATCTGTACCAATCTGGCTGTTTTTAAATCCAACAAACTGAAGCGGTACAATGTCTGTTCCCTGGTGCAGTAACTGGTAGAAAGAGTGCTGTCCGTTTGTTCCTGGTTCACCAAAGATAACCGGACCGGTTGGATAATCTACTGCTTCACCAAAACGGTTTACAGATTTACCGTTGGATTCCATATCTAACTGCTGAAGATGTGCAGGGAAACGGCTCAGTGCCTGAGAGTATGGCAGAACGGCTGTACTCGGATATCCTAATACGTTACGTTCGTAAACACCGATTAATGCATCAAGCATTTCCGGGTTTTCTAAGACGTTTTTATTCATTGCAAGTTTATCTTCTTCTGCTGCACCCTGTAAGAACTGTGCAAATACTTCCGGGCCAAATGCCAGAGATAAAACTGCACCACCTACTGCTGATGTAGAGGAGAAACGACCGCCAATGTAGTCATCCATGAAAAATGCTGCAAGATAATCATCACTCTTAGCAAGCGGAGAAGTTTCACTTGTAACTGCAATCATGTGTTTGGATGCGTCTAAGCCTGCATTTTTCAGAGCATCTTTTACAAAAGATTCATTTGTCAGTGTTTCCAGAGTTGTTCCGGATTTGGAAACCAGTACAAAAATAGAATGTGCAACATCAATAGAATTCAAAACTGCTGCTGCATCATCCGGATCTACATTACTGATGAATTTTGCTTCCATCTTAAATGTATTGTTTTTCTTAGCCCAGTTTTCCAGTGCCAGATACATTGCACGAGGACCAAGGTCACTTCCACCGATACCAATCTGAACTACTGTTGTAAATTTCTCGCCTGCTGCATTTGTGATTTCACCGGCATGTACTTTATTTGCAAAATCTGCAATTTTCTTCTGCTGTTCTGTATAGAAAGTACGTTTATCCACACCATCTGCTTCTACTGCTTCACCTAACTGACCACGTGTCATGTGATGAAGAACCAGACGTTTTTCTCCTGTGTTGATGACTTCTCCATTGTAGAGGGCTTCAAATTTTTCTGCAAGCTGTGCTTCTTCCGCTAACTTGGTTAATGCTTCTAATACATCATCATCTACCTGTTTTGCTGCATAATTGTAAGAAAGACCGGCTGCCATAGGAATTGTGTATTTTTTCACACGGTCTGCACCGTTTTCTCCTGACATTACCTCTGCGAGTTTTACACGTTCTACTTTTGAAAGATTCTCAAATGAAGAAAGAGTGTTTAAATTGTTCCACTTAATCATAATAAGTTCCTCCTCAATTCTCACTTATAGAAATAGAAAACATCCTATAATTATTTTCATTATACTCGGAAACAAAGGTAAATTCAAGCGAACTGTGAAAAACAGATTCACTATTGAAACCAGAATACATATATAGTATAATGAGGACAAAGAAAAAGAGAATTCTTCGGGGCAGGGTGAGATTCCCTACCGGCGGTATAGTCCGCGACCCGCGCAAGCGGCTGATTCGGTGAAATTCCGAAACCGACAGTATAGTCTGGATGAGAGAAGAACGCGCAAATTTTTAAATACGTGCTCAAGCCCCTGGAAAAAATTCCAAGGGCTTTTTAGTTTATGGAAACTTATCTATGCTAACTTGTTATCTATACTATAAACTAAGAAATTTTCAAAGGATTCTCTTAATAAAATCATAAATTTTAAAGGAGAGACGAAAAATGAGTGAACAGGTATTAAGAAGAAATGTATCGACAAGAAGTCGTACAAGAACAATTACACAGATTGCGATGCTTGGTGCAATCGCAGGAATTTTGATGAATCTGGAATTTCCGATTCCTTTTTTAGCACCAAGTTTCTATCAGCTGGATTTTTCTGAAGTTCCGGTATTAGTTGGTTCTTTTGCAATGGGACCGCTTGCAGGTGTCTGGGTGGAACTTGTGAAAATCTTAGTTCATCTGGTAACAAAGGGTACAATGACAGCCGGTGTCGGTGATGTTGCCAACTTTATCTTTGGATGTGCTTTCGTTGTTCCGGCCGGTTTCATTTATCGTTCTATGAAAAATAGAAAACATGCTGTTCTCGGAATGATTGCCGGAACACTTTTAACCTCTGTTGTAGCCTGCTTTATCAATGCATTTATTCTGCTTCCGGCTTACGGAAAAGCATTCGGAATGCCGGTTGATGCATTTATTCAGATGGGAAGTGCCGTTCATGGTTCTGTTCATAATCTTCTGACATTTGCAGCCTTGATTATTTTCCCATTTAACTTATTTAAATACACACTGACTTCTTTGATTGTATTTTTAATCTATAAGAGAATTCGTGTAGTCTTAAAAGGCGACTGACAGAATCAAAATTTTTAAATCTTTTTTGACATTTTCTAAATCCGTTACTATAATGTCACCATAAGCGAGGGCGCTAAGAGATTATCTTAGCGTCCTTTTTTTATTTCATTTACTTTTACATCCATCTTACCGAATTTATGCGCTGAGTGCGGAATTTTTTATTTTTTCAATCACTGCTTCTGCCAATCTTCGATGACCTTCTACAGACATATGCTCCTGGTCTTCTTTACTTGGCTTTGCATAATCTGAAGCCGCAAGGAATTCAATATTCTGTTTTTTGGCAATTCTCTCATACACTGCTTTTAACTGTTTTGAAGTCTCAATGGAATCGGTATCAAATTCAGGGTCAAACTCGGTTTTCCACACTTCCTGACCAAGTAAAATCGGAGATACCAGCAGGATTTTCACGGACTGTGAATAATTCCAAATCTGCTCGATTAATTTCTCAATTCCCTTTCCGATTACTTCAGCAGATGCATGATAATAAGATTTACAATCGTTTGTCCCAAGCATCAATACCACAATATTAATTGGATTATGGGATTCTAATAATACCGGAAGCATGTCACTGCCTTTTCTGTTCTGGCGGAATTCATCTTCAAATACTGTGGTTCTTCCGCACAATCCTTCTTCTAATACGTGAAATCCATCGTTTTTTAATGCATCCTGAAGCAGACCCGTCCATCTTACTTCTCTGTCATATCTTCCATTTGTTTTCGGAATTAATCCATAGGTATTGGAATCTCCAAAGCATAATATCTCTTTCATTGTTTTCACCCTCTCGCTTGTTTCATCTCTATTTCATACTTATCTTATCAACTTTATATTGGTTTTCTACTATGGTTCACATTATAACACCTATTTCATACTATGTAAATATGTTTTATTAGGTATTTTTAAAAATTTTAAATTAAAAGCATATCTGGTTGTTTCTTTTATAATTTTATAATTAGAACGTAAAAATCCCCGATGCGTCAACATCGGGGATTTTGTTTTGCTGTCTATATGGACATTTGTTTCATCACTTATTCTAATATTAATCTGACATACTTATTTGAGTTTAGTTTACTCCACTTCCGGAATTTCGTATCCCCAGCTTTTTCTCAAACCATCCATAATTTCCATGATTCTTACCGTTTCAGCATGAGGCATTTCCGGACACTCAATTTTGCCCTCTTCCAATGCTTTTTTACAAGCTCGGACTTCATATTCGTATCCTGTAATCTGCTTTGGAGGAAAATAGCTTGCTGTTTCTTCATGATTCTGGTTAAATACTGTAATCTTCTCCGGATTATTGATATTTTGAACCTGAATGTAGCCTTTTGTTCCAAAAATACTTCCCATTCTATCAGAAATTTCTCTGACACCACTCTGAAGCGTTGCCATTTTATTTCCTTCAAAATTCATAATAATGGTTTCGAGAATATCGACGCCGCCTTCAAAAATTGCACTCGACTGCACATCTTTAAGGTTTTCACCGAGCACCATACTTGCAAAGTTAATCGGATAGACTCCGACATCAAGCAGTGCACCGCCTGCAAGTTCTGGTTTACGGATTCTTTCTTTTTCTGTAACTGCATAGCTTAAATTTGCAGTAAGAGAAGTTACCTCTCCAATCACTCCACTTTCCACAATATCCTGAATTATTTTTCTTGACGGCATGTATCTGGTCCAGATTGCCTCTGTGATTAACAGATTTTTTTCCTCTGCCAGTTTAAAAAGTGCTCTTGCCTGGTCTGCATTTACCGTAAATGATTTTTCACACAGCACATTTTTTCCTGCTTCCAGACACATTTTTGCGTGTTTATAATGATGGGAATGTGGCGTAGCAATATAGACTAAATCAATTTCTTTATCCGCCAGCATTTCTTCATAAGAACCATAAGCCTTTGTAAATCCATATTTCTCCGCAAAAGCTTCTGCCCGCTCAAGTTCCCTTGCTCCAACTGCATAAGCCTCAACATCATCCATTCCAGCCAGTGTTTCTGCCATATGTACTGCGATTCTTCCAGCACCTAAAATTGCAATCTTCATGTCTTAATTTCCCTTCTCTAACAAAATTGGTCTTAATTTTTCTTTCATTATACCCTTATATACTCCCCTTTGAAAGACTAATTTTCAGCCCAATTTGCTAGAATTTTCCACTGCTTCCGCCGTGTGTTTCCCCCGACGATGAAGTGTGAGTACTGCTTCCGGAATCCCCATCACTGGATTTTGGTTTTGCTGTACGGGTTACATCTTCATATAAGAATAAATCACTGCTTTCTGTCACTTTTAGACTGCCTTTTTTCTGATAATTTCCGGCCGTTGTTTTTCTTGCCACGGTTTTCAATTGTCGTTTCATTCCTCCTACAATTAAAAATGCACAGATAAATCCAAGCACCAGTGCAACCGGAATCCATATCATTCCAAGTGGTTTTTTTGGAAGATTGGAATTGTCGTAAGGGCGGTCTTCTCTCGCCTGTGTGACAAATGCATCGCACTGGTCGATATAAATTTCAAATGCTTTCTCATACTCGCCATCTGAAAGTGAACTCTTAAACTGTTCTGCTATGTAATCGCATCCTGCATCTGTAAATGCAGTAATTCCGTATCCATGTGTTGAAAGTGCCCAGTCTCTGTCTTCCATACTGACTAAGAATAAAATTCCATCTTTCCCTTCGCCATATCCATAGCCATAATAATCAAAGAAATCATCTGCGTACTCCGTCGCTGTTGCGCCTTCAAGACTATCTACTGTCAGAATTACAATATCAAACTTCTGGCGCTTACTTACTTCATCCAGCTTTGTCAAAATATTCTGTGCTTCTTCCTCGCTTAATAGTCCTGCTGAATCAGTCAGGCGTTCGTACTCCCCTGAAAATCCGCTGTCATCTGATCCCTCTGACGCCCAGACTCCCACTGTGGAAAGCATAAAAAGAAGTATGGTTAAAAAAACTGCAAAAATTCGTTTCTTCATTTTTCCGCCCTCCCTCTATAACACACCAAACAACCAAAACAGCCAGATAATGCCATAACTCAAAGCTCCAAATATCACTGTAAGCAATGCGGTCCATCTTCCTGCTGCCGCTTTATCCACCGGAAGGTTTCCAACAAATTTTCCAGTCTGTCCATTCATCGCAAAAAGATATTTTTCTCCCTTCCAGGTCGTATTTAAAATCCAAACCGGATACAGCGCATACTTTGCTTTTCCATTTTGCAACTGTATACTGCTGTTTTCCGTTGTCACAGAAGAATAACCTTTGACAGTAGACGCAAATGCTTTTTCTGTCGATTTTTTCACTCTCTTATTTGCTCTTCCGACACTTTCTTCCTCACTTACATCATATTTATCTGCCAAATATCCTGCCAGATACGGCATCTGGAATTTTACCGCCTCTTTAAAATCAAACGGTTCTATCGATTCCATCAAATCATCCGGCATCTTAGAGGAACCATCTACCGGAATTCGTTCAAACCCAACGGTTCCGCCCCTGTGAATCATATAATGTTTTGTTTCGGTATAATCGTACTCGCTATCACTCCAGCTTCTCACTTTCGTTGCACGATATCGGATATGTGCCTCTGCATCTGTATCAAACAGCCAAAATGGAACGTACACTCCCTTAATTTCATCAATGTGATTCTGGTCCTTGAAAATCTTAGGCAGAAGCCGTTTTCCGTTTAAATGTTTCATCAAACCTTCTTTCGCTGCTTTTTTATCTAATTTAAACGGAATCACATAATCCGGCCTTAAGCTTCCCTCAAACTGTCCGGTCATCACAATCGGATTATTACAGTATGGGCAGGATGTTGCAGCAGTATTTGCATCGGCAACAATTTCTCCGCCACAGGATTTGCAGGTGTAGACTCTAAGCCCTTCTGCTTCACCCTCCTGCCATTCACTTCCGGCAGAAGTTTCCCATGTCATATCGTCAGACTGTTCATTTTGAAGTTCTTTTTCATAGCCCTGTAAGGTTTCTATTTCAAATTCTGTATCGCAGTATGGACATTTCATTTTTTGAAGTTTGCTGTTAAACTCAATTGCGCCTCCACAACACGGACACTTATATTCCTGTAAATTTCCCATGCAGTTTCCCCCTCTCTTTTCTTATGATGTAATAACTTTCATTTACTTATACTTTAGAAATTCTGACACAATCATCAAAAAACTTTTCACAAATTAAATGTCAAAAGATTCTAAACTATATTTTTTACTGAACATCGTTCTCATCAAAAGGGTCTCCACATTCCGGACAAAATTTAGGTGGATTCTTCGGGTCTTCCGGCTGCCATCCGCATTTATCACATCGATATAACGGTGCACCCGATGGTTTCTTTGCTCCACAGTTCTGGCAGAATTTTCCCTGATTTACTGTTCCACAGGTGCAGGTCCATCCATCCTCTAATGGTTTAGGTGAGCCACATTCCGGGCAGAACTTTCCGGTTGCCATCGCGCCACATTTGCATTTCCATCTTCCTGCCTGAATTGGTTCCGGTTTCTTTGCTCCACATTCGGTACAGAATTTTCCGGTTACAACTGCTCCGCATGCACATTTCCAACTATCCTGAGACTGCTGCCCGGATTGATTCTGTGCTGTCTGCTGCTCGGTCTGCTGCATTTGCTGCATCTGCTGCTGTGCCTGTTGTGCCTGTTGTTGCTGAACTCCCTGATTATAAAAGCTCTGCGCTGCGCCAAAGCCTGCACCTGCTCCACCTGCATTCATCGACATGCCCATCCCGACAAATCCATTCATTGCCCCATTTGGATTAGAAGCTGCATTTTCCATTGCATTTGCAGTTGCATCTGTCATACGTCCTGCCATCATAAATGGATTACTGCCAAGTGTTGCTGCATCCTCCATCTGGTTGATTTTCTTCATATCCTCTTCAGTGAGTGTAATTGGATTTAAGGCAATCGCCTGTACTTCAATTCCTCTTCGTTCTGTCCATTCTATCTTTAATGCACGATTCATGGCATCTTTTAATTCTTTTGTATGTGCCGGAATCTGTGCCGGACGAAGCTCTAATTCGGAAAGTGCTGCAAATGCCGGCTGCAGGGCATCGATAAATTCTGTCTTTAACTGATTGTCAATCTCTTCTCTGGTATACTCGCGCTCTACATTTCCACAAACCTGTGTATAGAATAACAATGGGTCAATCATTTTATAAGAATACACACCATTGCAGCGCACCTGAACAGTTCTTCTCATATTGATGTCTTTATTTACCACATCAAACATGAATGGATTCGGTGTTCCAAACTTGTTATCCATGATTTCTTTGGTATTAAAGTAATAAACCCTCTGGTCTTTTCCGGTATCTCCGCCAAATGTAAATCGTTTGCCGATTGTCTTAAACGTCTCTTTAATCCCATCACCCAGTTTTCCTGTAAAAATACTTGGTTCAGTTGAACGATCGTAAACAAATTCTCCAGGCTCTGCGCAGACTTCAACAATTTTTCCATGCTCGACAATAATCATACACTGACCGTCTGCAACTGCAATTCCGCTTCCATTCGAGATAATATTATCACTGCCCTTTGTGTTAGAGGAACGTTTGCCAACGCGTTTCTGTCCCTTAGTTACCAAAATATCCTTATCCAGCGCTTCGCAATAGAAAAACTCTTTCCATTGATCCGCCAATACTCCATTTACCGCTCCAACTCCCGCTTTAATAAGACCCATAACAATACCTTCCTTTCTGCTGATTTCGCACAAATTTGTTTTTTTACATATATATTCGTAATTTTATTATATCAGTTTATCAAATTTTGTACACTAGCCATATAGCTAAAACTCGCAGTAAAAATGCATTATTTTTTAGACTTTTTATTCCGCAATATGATGATGTAAGTGTCAAAAGTTACTTTTGACACTTACATCACATGGTAGGTTTTATCAAATTCTGTGCGTTTGACAAAATTAAACTCCACATCCATAATCTCACCATTCTCTGTATATGTAATTCCGTAAAATACAATTACAGCATCTTTTGCGGCAGTCTCTGTTGTTCCCCAAAGTGGCGCTACAAAATAATCTGCCTCCTCTTGTTCGTTTATTACAAGTCCTTTATGTTGAATTAAAAACTCAATCTCCCTGCACATTTTCTCATTGCACGTCCAGGCGTCTAAAGTCTGCGGAAGCTGTTCATATTCATCTCCTGCCAAATGTCTGTGATTTCGATAAAACCATTCTGCACCATTTGGATAGGGATTGCCATCACTGTCCACTTTAATGAAATCTCCCGCCCTTGCAATTTCACCATGCTCACTTTGACTTGAAAGCGTTTCTGAGGATTTCACTTCGAATTTATCATCCGGAAGCGGAATGATTTTTTTCTCTTTTATTAATTGCTGAATTTTTTCACTGTCTTCTCCCAGGCGATATGCATGCACTGTTTTTCCATGATTTTTTATAACCTTTATCATTTATAAACCCCTTTCTCAGCTTTATTTTTATTGTTAAGTTTATTGAATCATATCCTGAGAGTTTCAACAGTGATTATTTTTAGAAAAATTGAAACTGACTGTTATAAGTAAATAGGTAAAGATAATCATAAATCACAAAAATAGCCGCCCACGTCTCCTAAACTAAGCGGCTATTCTTGAATGTTAATTAGTTAAAATTTTTCTATTTCCTTTTTTCTTCCTTTTCTTCGTCTTCTTTCAACATTCGTTTCACTGAAACCATCAGCACAATCAACACTGCAATCAGTGGCAGTCCCGTCAACACCGAAATCGTTTTTACAGCTTCCAATCCACCAATAATCATAAGCCCAATGGATAAGACACAAAATAAAACTGCCCATAAGATACGATTCCATCTTGCAGGGTCTTCTTTATAGGATAAGCGTTTTGTCGTTGTTCCGGCCAGTACATAAGCACACGAATCAATCGTTGTTGCCAGATAGACAAAACAGACAATACACAAGAACAGCATCATAATCTTAGACATTGGAAGGGTCTGCAAAATTGCAATAATTGCACCGCTGTTTCCTTCTTCTGCAAGGATGGTCGCCAAATCAACTTTTCCGGACTGCTGTAGGTAAAGAGAATATCCACCAAAAATCATAAAACTGCAGCAGCATCCGAGTGTCCCCCATAGAAGCTGTCCCCACATTACATTTTTGATAGTTCTTCCCCTTGAAATCTTACCGACAAACATTCCCATCATCGGCATAAAAGCAATCCACCATCCCCAGTAAAATACCGTCCACTCACTGGAGAATTTTCCTTCTCCAAATGGATCTGTATAAGTGCTCATCTTGATAAAATCAGATGCATATAAACCGATTGAGTTTACTTCCATCTTAAAAATCTGCATTGTCGGTCCAATCAAAAGAATCAGTCCCATAAAGATAAATGCCAGCACAACATTAATATTACTTAACCGCTGAATTCCTTTATCCAGTCCCAGATACACACTTGTTCCAAAGATTAATACCCAGATAATCAACACAATAATTTTTACAGTAAAATCATACTGTGCAGGGATACCAAACACTTCACGGATAATATCAGAAAGCACCGGTGCACCGATTCCAAGAGATGTTGAAATCGAGCCTACAATACCGAACACAACAAGAATATCCACAATGTGTCCAAGCCATCCATCTGATTTTTTATGAAGCACGCTTCGACAGGCGTTGCTCAAGCGGATACTGTTTTCTTTCCGCACATACATCACATAGGCAATTGCCACAATCGCCGGATTATAAAATGCCCATGCACTGAAACCCCAATGAAACTGCCCATACATGTGTGCATACTCATATGCAGCATTACTAAACGGTTCCAAATCAAATGGTGGTGCACTCACATAATAAATCGGCTCTAAAAATCCAAGAATTACAATACTTGTTCCAACCCCCGCTGTAAACAACATCGCAATCCAGGACAAATTATTGTACTGTGGTTTTTCATCTTTGTTTCCAAGTTTAATCTTTCCATACTTGCTGAATGTCAGCCAAATCATAAATCCAAATGATGCCAGACAGGTCAGCATAAACAGCCAGCCAAGCTCATGGGTACAAAGTGAAAATAAAATCGAAATCACTCCGTTTACCTGACCTGGAAACAGATAAATCGTAAGTGTCAGTACAATTAATACCAAAAACGCCGGTATAAATATTTTCTTTTCTATGTTTTCAAACAGTTTTCGCATAAACTGCCCCCTTTCGTATTCAAGCCTATTTCAATGTCCCCCGCTGCATATATTTATATATTTTAACCTTTTTCAGACTAATTTTCTATATTTTTTGTGCATTTCTTTTATGCTTTTTAACTTTTCTTCATTTGTAGCCAACAAATATCCCAACTCGTACAGGATTTTTCCACCATCATACAGTGCTTTTTGCATTTCTGTTGTATGAAGAATTCGTTCAAAACGACGATCATGCACAACACACGTTTTATCTTTTCCCGTAATATCCAGTAAAGGATGAAACACAGGAATTTTCAAATTTACATTTCCAATATCCGAAGAGCCTCCAGGTCCCGGAGAATCTTCACAAGTTCTTCCTACATGTTCAAAAATATCTTTCATAATCTGATCCATATATTCATTCCAATAAATTTCTCCATAATCCGGATATCTCTGCTGCCACTCCACTTCTGTACCGGTTGCCAGTGCCGCACCTCTCGCACAGTTTTCTGAGATCTTATTTAACTTCCATAAATTTTCCAGCGTTGCAGCTCGATAATAATAATCCAGGCAAACTTCCTCCGGTACAATATTCGGAGCTTCTCCGCCTTTTACTACAATGCCATGAAACTGACAATCCTTTGTAATATGCTGTCTCCACATATCCATTGCTTCCATATATAAACGCGCCGCATTCAAAGCATTAACCCCCTCTTCCGGGAACGCAGATGCATGCGCTGCTTTTCCATGAAACGTAAAGTATCTATCATTTGATGCAAGAATTTCAAAATATGTAGAATCTCTGTTATATAAATGAATCATTGCTGCATATTCATATTCATCAAATGCTCCATTTTCAGTCATATAACATTTTCCACCAACAAACTCTTCTCCCGGCGTGCCAACTAAATCAATTCGCATCGGAAGATCCGGATAAAATTTTTTTAACAATAATGCTCCTAAAATACTGATTGCGCAGCTGTAAGAATGCCCACAAGCATGCCCCACTTCCGGCAACGCATCATATTCACATAAAAAAACCGCTTTTTTTCCATGAAACTGTTTTTTTTCTTTATCCACTGCCCGAAAAGAATATGGCATTTCTCCGTAAGGCGCAGTGATTTCATATCCCTCTTTTTTCAGGAACTGCGTAATGTATTCACATGACTCTTTTTCTTCTCCACTTACTTCCGGATGATTTGTCAAATACCTACCTAATTCATCTACTTTCTGAATGAGCTCCGCAATTTCCTCTTTTTTTATTTCTCGAATCATATATCCCCCTAAATTTCCTTATGTACTCTCAGAGCACATTCTCTTAAAAACAGAAATATCCCGTAGTCTGTCATCTTTGACTTCTACGGGATATCTCTGAATTTATTTTTTACCAAATGGACTAGCTAATACATTATTTTCTCTTTACGATCAAAGCATCTGCTACACCGACACCCTTACCTTCCGGATATACAAACAATGGGTTGATATCCAGCTCTTTTAAAACATCTTTATTGGCCTGAGCATAGTTGCTGATTGCTACGATTGTCTGACACAATGCTTTTATGTCACATTTCTCAGTTCCACGATATCCATTAAGAAGTTTAAATGATTTCAGTGATTTCAGCATTTCAAGTGCTTCCTCTTCTTTCAGAGGTGCCGGATATAAGGCTACATCTTTAAAGACTTCTACAAAGACGCCGCCCATTCCAACCATGATCATTGGTCCAAACTGCGGGTCATTGTTTACGCCTATGATGATTTCCACACCGGCATCTAACATTGGAACTGTCAGAATTCCATTGATGTGTGCATCCGGTCTCTTTGCGGTTACACTTTCCATGATTTCTTCATAAGCTTTTTCTGCTGCTTCCGGACCACAAACATTTAATTTTACACCGCCCACATCACTCTTATGGAGGATATCAGCTGATTCTACTTTCATTACTAATGGATCCGGATGATTTTTTGCAAACTGAGCTGCTTCTTCTTTTGATGTTACGATGACTTCATCTGGTACCGGTACACCGTATACTTTTAATTCCTGTTTACTTTCATGCTCAGATAATGCCTGTGTTTCTTCGCTCTTCGGATGTCCTACCGCAAGTTCCAGAGTCTTTGTCTCCGGTTCATAAGCGATAAAGTCAGCCAGATGGCGGAGTAATTTGAAGGCGTATACCGGAGGCGGTAAAACCGGTACGCCTATCTGGAATAATTTTTCCTGATATTCAGGATTTCTTGTGTTTTCCGCAAATGGTATCATGGCAATCGGTTTGCAGTTACCGCCTTTTTCCTGAACTACCTTTTCAATTCCTTTATACATGTAATGGATACACGGGTCTGCAATCTCAAGAAGCAGAGTATATCCAATCAGTACCATACCGATATTCGGGTCATCCATAACCGTCCGAAGTGCTCCTGCATAGAGGTCTGCATCATAAGAAAGACTTGCAGTCATATCGAGCGGGTTGTTTGGAGAAGCATAAGATGGAAGCTGTTCTTTTAATTTCTTCAGAGTTTCTTCGGTGAAATCCGGATATTCGATTCCATTTAAGCTTCCTACATCGGCACAAATTCCTGTTTCTCCACCGGATAAGTTCATAGAAGCAAATGTTGCTTTTTCCGGCATTCTCTTCATAGTAGAAAGCATGAGTGACATTGCGATTAATTCTTCCAGGTCATCTACACGGATTGCTCCGAATTTTTTCAATACTGCATCAAAGGATGCATCGGAACCGGACAGACTTCCTGTATGAGAAGCAGCAATCGCTCCACCTTTTGCACTTCGTCCGGCTTTTAAGATAACAACCGGTTTTCTCTTTTCAGCTGCTTTTTTCAATACAGCTGCAAATTTATCTGCATTTTTAACACCTTCAATATAGATGCTGACTACTTTTGTATCTTCATCGTCCACAAGGAAGTCCATATAATCTTCCATTTGAACGATTTTTCCATTTCCTGCTGAAATATTATAAGAAAAACGCATTCCCGGGTCATCCATCATGGAAAGACAAAGCTGACCACTCTGGGACACGACACCAACGCTTCCTTTTCTGTCTCTTTTTGCGGAGATAAATGCGAATGCCTGTACATTATCAATATAATTCACAAAACCTGCGCAGTTTGGTCCCATAACCGCAATGTCGAGTTCTTTTGCTGCTGCAATCAGTTCTGCTTCATTTTGTTTTCCTTCTGCTGTTCCAACTTCACCATAACCGCTGGCAAATACAACTGCTCCGCCAACACCTTTTTTGGCACCTTCCTGTAAAAGCGGAATCACTGTTTTCTGTGAAGTACAGATAACCATTAAATCCACATTTTCAGGTACATCGCTGATGGATTTATAACATGGAACTCCAAAAACACTGTCTCTTTTTGGATGGATAAAATACACATGGCTTCTATCTTCCACGTAACTTAAAATATTTCTACAAACATCTCCACCAAATCCTTCTTTTTCACTTGCACCGATAACGGCTACGGATGTTGGTTTCAACAGTTTATTTAAATTCATTTTCCGTTACCTCCAGTTTTTACTTTCCTTCTACACCACGACGGTAGCAGGCAACATTTTTCTCATTAAATTTGCCTTTTCCTTTTTTCTCAAAAAAAGAAACAATTGCACTTTCCATATATTCAATAGAAAATAAATCACTGTGAGCAGCAAGTGCTCCAAGCATAACCAGATTTGCACCTTTTGGATTTTTTACTTCTGCTGCGATATCGGTAGCCGGAACTTTTACGACTGTGATATCATCGCGATATTTTCTGTCGTCCGGAACGATAGAAGAATTTACCAGAAGCAGTCCGCCTGGTTTTAATCTCTCTTCAAATTTATCAATCGCCGGTGTATTCATGGTAAATAAAATATCCGGTTTCTTTGAAATTGGACTTGCAATTAATTTATCACTGATTTTTACTGTACAGTTTGCAGTTCCACCTCTCATTTCAGAACCATAAGAAGGATAGAACAATACATTTTTATCCTGTTCCATACCGGCGTTGATCAAAAGCATTCCGGCTGTCAGTACGCCCTGTCCGCCAAATCCGGCACAAATAATTTCTTTTGCCATAATGTCTATTCCTCCTCTTTCTTATCTTTAAATTCTCCCAGTGGGAAATATTTTATCATTTCATTTTTAATACGTTCCACACTCTTAACAGGAGTCATATTCAGATTGGTTGGACATGGAGATAATAATTCTACGAGGCAGAATCCTTCTCCCTTCATGTGTTTTTCAAATGCTTTTTTCACATATTTTTTCGCCTGCATCATGCCTTTTGCATCTGCCATAGAACCTCTTGCCAGATATGCAATATCAAAACCGGTAAATGCTTCTTCTACGCGGAATGGCATACCTGCTTTTTTCGGATCTTTTCCTCTTGGAGTACAAGTTGTAATCTGTCCCGGAAGAGAAGTCGGTGCACACTGTCCACCTGTCATTCCATATAAACTGTTGTTAATAACAATTGTCACTACATTATCATTTCTAAGTGCTGCATGCATGGTTTCCGCCATACCGATTGAATAGGCTGCACCGTCACCGATGTATGCCATAACCGGATTTTCCGGACGAACTTTTTTTACACCAATTGCAGTTGCGACTGGTCTTCCATGCGCTGCCATAATTGTATCGAATCTCCAGGAGTCAATATTTAATGAACCGCAGGCTACGTCTACAATCGCTAAAAGCTGTTCGCTTAAGCCCATTTCTTCCATAACTTCAGCAATCAAACGTACTGCTAAACCATGTCCACATCCCGGACAAAAACCACTCTGGGTAAATGTAATCGTTTCAGGAGCTACTAATCTCATATTATATCTCCCCCTTTTTTAACATTTCTTTTGCTTTTGCAATAATTCCATCTGTTTCAGGAATTTCAAAGATTGAACCATAATGATCCACTGGATATTTGCCTTCTGTTGCAAGTTTTACGTCATCTACCATCTGTCCTAAAATATTCATTTCAACAGTTAAGAATGCTTTTGCTTCTTTTGCTTCTTCAAATGCTTTTTTCGGGAATGGCCACAAAGTAATCGGACGAATCAAACCAAGTTTGAAGCCCTGTGCTCTTGCAATTTCTACTGCTTCTCTACTTACACGGGAACTGATTCCATAAGCAACCAGCACAACTTCTGCATCTTCTACCTGAATATTTTCATAGCGCTGTTCTTCCTCTTCCATCTGTGCATATTTAGAGGATAAATAGCCTTCATAATCAGGATGTGTATAATAAACGTTCTGAATTTTACGCTGTTCACAGCCTTTTTTACATCCTTTGATGGTCCAGTCATATTTATTGATATCATGCTCAACAAATTCCGGAATTTCAACTGCTTCAATCATCTGTCCAATCGCTGCATCGGATGCAATCAGAACCGGATGACGATATTTTTCTGCAAGGTCAAATGCCTCTGCCATCATGTTTGCATTTTCCTGTACGGAAGCCGGAGCAAGTACGAGTGTATGGTAATCTCCGTGACCACCACCTCTTGTAAGCTGCCAGTAGTCTCCCTGACCCTGTGCAATATCTCCAAGACCACTTCCGATTCGCATAACATCAACAATAACTGCCGGCAAATCTGCTGCTACCAAATAAGAAATTCCTTCCTGTTTTAAAGAAAATCCAGGACCGGATGAAGTTGTAAGTGCTCTTGCACCTGCAGCCGCTGCTCCAAGTACCATATTAACTCCGGCAAGTTCCGATTCTGCCTGAATAAATACTCCACCTACATCTTCCATTCTCCATGATAAATACTCCAGAATCTCTGTCTGAGGAGTAATCGGATATCCACTATAAAAACGACAGCCCGCTGCTAATGCGGCTTCGGCCAGCGCTTCATTTCCTTTTAATAATACCTTCGCCATAAGTGACTGACCTCCTTATCTAATCTCAAATACATAATCCGGGCATACACGATAACACATACCACATACCACGCACTTTTCTTCATCTACTACAATCGTGTTATAACCTTTTGCATTTACATGATCGGAAACACTGATTGCTTCCTGCGGACAGGCATTAATACAATATCCGCAGCCTTTGCATCTTACCGGGTTTGTATACACCTTTTCTGTTTTCTCTTTACCCATAACTTGCTTCTCCTTCTTATATTTTTACTAATGCATCACGCATCATGCTGTGCACGTTTTCCATGACGATAAATCCAAAATGCAAGAACCGCACCTAAGATTCCGGATGCAACCAGGAAAATAAAGATATTTGTATACCCTGCTGCACCTTTATTATCCAGCCACTTGCCAAATAATACGGAGTAAATGGAATCCGGAAGATACCCAATAATGGATGAAATTCCAATAACCGTTCCCGTCATTGTTCTCGAAATACCAGCTTCACTGACTGATGAAAATACAACTCCATACATCATCATTGTAACTGCACCCGGAAGTAACGTATAAATACTTGCTACCATTGGGCTGATATCAGATGGAATCAATAAAACTCCACCGAATAATACTGCAAGAATCACAAATGATACACTCAACCATTTACGTGTTGATTTAAATACCTTATCTGCTAAAATTCCACCAACCGGTGCAAGTAATAACAACAGATAGTTATTAATAATTGAGAAAATACCTGAATTAACTGCTGAGACGCCAACTACTTCTGTTAAATATGGATTGAAGTAAGAAACACTGGATTTTAATCCATATCCACATAAGATTACGATTGATAAAATCCACACAACAGGGGATTTTAAAACTTTTCCAACCATTGGAAGAGAAATTTTATCATCGTCACTTTCTGTTGTAACTTTTCCTGCATCTTCTTTCATTAAGAATACTAAACAGATGGCTGCGATAAGAACAACAACTCCGCTGGCATTTACACCACGTACAAATCCGCTCTTAATGTCTTCGCCTGCTGTATTATAAGCATACAGAGAAATAAAACTTGTTAAAGCTGCTGCGATTCCATTACAAGCGTAATATAAACCATACATGAATCCCTGTTCTTCTTCTGTTCCTACAATTCGTACCGCTTTCATAAGTGCTGACCAGAATACAAAAGCTGTACTAAAGGAAAGACCAAGCCATATAATCATAGAAACGACAAAATTTAATGAAAATGCATAAACCCACGTTAAAACGGATGTCGCTACCAGCGATATAATCAAAGCTTTTTTCGTTGATACCTTATCTGCCAGATATCCGCCCGGAATATAAAGAACCATATTTCCAATCGTATACATAGTCAGTAATAAACCAGACTGTGTATTGTTGATTCCCATTGCCGCAATCTGTGCATCGTAAAACACATATTTTACATAAGGAATGAAATAAATTGAACCTCCTGCAAGCCCTAATGCAATAATGGTCAAATATTTTCTCGCCTTTGATTCCATAGGCACCCTCCTCTTTTTTCTAATTTAGAATGTTTCTCATCCCATAAACTGAAAAAGGGGGCTGTCTTTCCGACAGCCCCCAACTTCTTTCACGTTGTATTTCTGTAAGTTTTTTCTTACATATCCGGTGTGTCAGATTTATCCGGTGTAAATAATCTTCTTGCAACGTCTCTTGTAAATTCTCCGGTTTTTGCTGCTTCTTCAAATACAAGTTTAGTCTGTTTACGAATCAGATTTACTGTATCATCTACAATTGCTTTTGCTGCTTCTTCATCATTCATATTTTCAATTTTTACAATACGGAAAATAACAGCTTCATAAATACGAATTCCACCAAGGTTGGAAATAAAGTCAACTGCTACATCTACGCCTTTCTTCTGAAGGATTTCATCTGCTTCCGGAGTGGTAGGAATATTTGCTGCTTCAACAAGAAGAGAAGCTTTGATTTTATCTGCATTATCTTTATTGATAACATCTTCAAGTGCTGCCGGAATTAAGATATCACAGTCTGCTGAAATCCATTCGGTATTTGGAAGAACTTCATAATTATCTTCAAATGCTTCACGGTTTAATTCACCTTTTGGAAGTCTTGTTTCAACTAATTTTGGAATATTCAATCCGTCTTTACAGTAAACCAATCCGTTTACGTCTGCGATACCAACTACTTTATAACCCATGTTATATAAAGAGTTAACACAACTTGCACCAACGCATCCGAATCCCTGAATTACTACGCTTGCGCCTTCTTTTCCGCCTTTTAATTTCCAGGCTTCATCGGCTGCAGCTGCAACACCATATCCGGTAATCATGTCATACATTTTAAATCCGTCATAGGTTAATTCTTTTTCTGCTCTGTCATGGTTTACAATTCCCTGATGGATATCTGGGTCTTCTTTCATTGCTTTTGTCTGAGGAATTCCGATTCCCAGTTCATCTAAGATACGAAGTACGTCTGAATAATCAACACCTAAGTCTCCACCGATGGAAACACCTGCGTTAATATAAGGAGCAGTTGCTGTTAAGAATCTCTTTAATACATCGAGTGCATCTGGAGCTTTGTAATCATAAGCAATACCTGCTTTACATCCACCTGTTGTCTGGGATTCACATGCTTTATATTTGTATCCCATTGTTGTTGCCAGACGAATTACTTCTTCTTTTGTTACTGTCGGATGCATTCTTGTTCCACCGCCACAATAATGTCCAACGAAGTTGTACGCACACATCCATCCTTTTGCATCTGTCTCTGTGTCATTCCATTCCACTACTACATACGGTTTGTTTGCCATTTTTTATCCTCCCTAAATCTTTCCTTTGTTCTCTATTACAGAACAGTGTTCTTATTTTCGTTCATTTTTTTACCCGACTTCCTGTCGGGTTCCTCTTTCATCTGTTCTTTATTAGAGAACTACGTTCTTTATTTGATAATTCTACTTTACCATCTTTTGTGTTTTTTTTCAATATTTTTCTTCTGCTTTTTTATTTTTCAGTAAACTTGCACAAGTTTATAACATTTTTTGTATCTTTGCGGCATATTCCTTAAGTATATTTGCATATAATTCAATTTTCTCGTCACTCATTCTAAGCGATGGGGCACTGATACTCAGTCCACCTTCCACTTTTCCATCATGATTTAACAGTGCAACTCCCACACATTTAATGCCAAACATGATTTCCATATCATCGATTCCATAACCTCGAATTCGTGTTTTTTCAATTTCTTCTAAGAGACTTTTTTTATCTGTAATCGTATTTTCTGTATACGCTTCAAGCTTCCCTGAAATACATTTTTCTACTTCCTCTTTCGGCATATTTGCAAGCATCGCTTTTCCTACAGCAGTGCAATACATCTTACAGTCTTCTCCTGCAACCGATTTACTGACCATTCTCTGATTATCCGGTGAAATTCCTTCCAGATAAATTACACTGTCGTCTTTTGGAACTGTCAGATAAACCAGTTCTCCTGCCTCATTTGCAATTTCACGCATAAATGGACCGGCAATTCTCGTAATGTCGAGTCCCTCACGAAATGCTCTGCTCAGACTCATAATAGATACACCCAGACGAAATTTTCCTGTCTCAACATCCTGGGTCAGATATCCAAGCGCAGTAAAGGTCATCAAAATATTATGTACGTTGCTCTTATACAGCCCCAGCTTTTCACTGATTTCCGTCACTCCAAGCGGCTGCTTTTGTATAAAGCACTCTAATACTTCCATTGCTTTTTGCAGACTCTTTACTTTAACTTCTCCTTCTCTTCCCATAAACTTGCCCCTTTCTTAATTTTTTTAGGAGTCTTTTCTCTTTTATAGTACCATTTATATTTGTGTATCACAAGCAATAGTTTAATTTGTTAGTTGAGAAAAGGGATAAATTGCTGCAAAAATGGGAATAGAAAAAGCCAGAGGTCTGCCCACCTCTGGCTCCTTCGTTTTTTGTCACCTATGGATGACTTGTATCTCTTTGCCTATTGGCATTATGGCATATTCCATTTCCATTTTGCAATATACCAAAAATCAGATTTTTTTCTTTTTTCTTTTCAAGCACCGCACTGCTATTCCTCCTGCTGCAACCGCTCCGATTCCATAAATTCCCACATTCATTTCATCTTCTGTCACGGCTGCTTTGATTCCCTGTCCCACAGTTGTTGCACTGCCTGAATTTGCAGTTGTTTTTGTTCCATTTGTTGTGCTTGTCTGATTATTTTTACTGTTTTGATTTGTTTTCTGACCGGAGCTTGTGTTTGATTTGGAATCTGTTTTTGCGCCGGATTCGTCTTTGATTTTTTCAGTCTCGACGGTTAATATCAAATCTTCATACACAGATGCCAGAGTGATTATTCCATCTTTTACCTGACTTGTGACATCCGTATCTCCGAGCAGAACCTTTTTTATTTTCCATCCTTTTTCAGGGCTGAATTTCAACTTTGGTTCTGAAAACCGTTCTACAAGAATACTGTTTTCTTCTTGGTTTCCTCCCTCAAGACTGACTGTAACATGCTCTCCTTTTACAGTAATCTTATGGGAATCGGGCACGTCTGCACGAATTACGCTTTGAACCGTCTGGTCTGACAAATCATCGGGCGAATTCCTATCGGCTGCAAAAACCGTTCCCTGCACACTGACAAGCATACAGATTCCAGCCAGCACAGCGATTTTTTTCTTCACATTATCCTCCTCCAATTCACAAGTATAATGTATAGCAAATCTCTACTACATTGATATTTGACGTTGAATGATTTTTTCATACACAAGGCAGCGGAATGAAACGTAGCGAAGCTACGGTGATTGACGCTAACGCAGTAGATGACAAATCAGACACGTCCATCATTCACTGTCTGCATAAGAGATTGTAAACGTAACAGTATCAGAGTAAGAACCGGATGCCGCTTTATTCCAGTCATCTTGTTTAATGTCGATAAGCAGAGAAGTTTCTTCTCCCTGAGCCGTATATTTTGCTGATGTAAACGGAGTATCTTTTCCTTCTTCCAAAATCTGATATGGAATTAATTTGCTTGAATCTTTCTGGTTCGTCAGATTTCCTGCGGAACTCATCGATACTTCAATACATTTTCCATCTTCCAACCATACTTTTTCCATTGAAATTTTTCCAAAGTTTTCTGTCAATTTATTGAACTGAACATTGGTATCCTGTGGAATCACTACGGTATATGCCGGTTTGATTTTCGTTGAAATTTTCAGCGTCTGATTTTGATAAACAGATGGCAGTGTCAGCTTTTTATTGCTCAGCTGACTGGTGATATCTACGCCATCTAAAAGGATTTTATCAATCTCCCATCCATCTTCGGTTTCAATCGTAAAGGTTGGAGTTGAAAAGCGTTCTATCGGAAATGCATCTCCCTCCCCTTCATCTTTTGAGTCCTCATAAGTAATCGTAACATGCGCATCTTTATCGATTGTAATCGTATGTTTATCCGGTACAGTTGCACTAACGGTACTGCTTTGCCGATCACCTGAAGTGGTCGCTGCTAAAACGATAATCCTCTGTTGTGTCATTATGACTGTCATTCCTATTAAAACTGCCATAATTGTTTTTTTCTTCATAATACTTCCCCTCTCATTTATTTATCATCCACGTAGGAAATCGTAAATGTCACGGTATCTGAGTAATCTCCCGACGGTGCTTTGTTCCAGTCATCTTGTTTAATACTGATAGTAAGCGGTGTCGCTTCTCCTGCCGTGTGATACCTCGCTGACACAAATGGTGTCGCTTCACTCGTTTTTAAAATCTGATAAGGAATCACATCACTCCGATTATTTTTGTTTTTCAATACTCCGTCAGAACTTAAAGAAACCTCAATGCATTTTCCCTCATCAATCTGTGCATTTTCTACCTGAATCTTTCCAAATGATTCTGATAACTGATTAAATTCAACTTCTGTATCCACCGGAATCAGCACTGTATATGCCGGATTTACTGTATAACTTACCGTTGTCGTATTATTTGCATAGACAGTATTGGCAAGCACCATTGCAAAAAAGATTCCGACAGTCAGCCATTTCTTTCTCATAGTTTCCCTCCTGTCTTTTTTATGTGCTCTCGGAGAGCGCCCATTACATTACTACTGTACAATCAAGGTAGTTTCTACATTTGCTCCGTTCATTGCAGAGCCATCCTCAAGTGATGCTGTCGAAATCTTTATCACAGCCTGATATTCCCCTTTTTCAAGTCCATGCGACAGTGTTACGCTCGTAATTGCTTTCCCCGGTTCTACCATTTTCGAGGTATACAGAGTTTCATTTGTATCTTTTAACACCAGTTCAAATGTAAAGTAGCATGGATTTCCGACCGGATTTTCCAGATTCATTTCTATGTCTGTTGTATCTGCCGGAACTGTAATTGATGGATATCCCGGAATCCGGATTCCTTCCGGTTTATCAGCTTCTTCATTGTTCCCGTCATTTGAGGCAGTCTCGCTTGCGTTGGAGTCCAGATTCGGCTCGAAAGCCGAATCCGGAGTTTTATTTTCCTTGTCTTTGTCTGTGCCTCTTGTAAAATAAATTGCCCCTCCAATAATCACTGCAATCAGGCAGATAATAATTCCGATTAGTATTTTATTTGTTTTATTTTTGCCGTTCATCTGCACTTCCCCCTTGCTCACTACTCATAAGTAACGTCTACATTTAAGTTACTGAGATAATATTTATCAGAATTTTTTCCATGTGCGTCAAATTCCAATGTGATATTATCTGCATCGGTGCCGTCTTTTGTATAAGTATACGTTACGGTCTCTCCGTTCTTTGCCTTGATGTCTTCTACTTCGGTTTTCCATTTTTCATAAGTCTTATTTTGTGTTCTGGAATGATAAGAAACTCTTAAATCTGCATATCCATCTTTTTCCATCGTAATCTTAAAGCTTATCTTTATCTTCATCTTGCTGTAGCTATTATGAACTGCCTGATAAGAAAGATTCGTCATATTCAGATGATATCTTGCCGGATTTTGTCCCGTATCGCCGGTTGTCTTTACAGAAGTCTGATTTCCATCCACATAGAATGTAAATTTAGTCAGTTCATGGTCATCCGTAACCAGATATCTGTTTGACGAATTTGATGGACGATAACTGTACGAATTATTTGCTTTCCAGCTTGCATGCAACACAATATTTTCTGCATCTTCAAGTTTTGCATTTTTCTTGCCTGGTTTATAGGTTACTGCTGTCGCATTTTTCAGTTTCCAACCTTCAAAGGTCCAACCGTATCTTGTTACATTCTGTGGAAGCGAATAATTTTTGTTGTATACACAGTTAACTTCTGACTTCTTGTTATCATATCCGTAATCAAAGGTTACTTTATACGTGTTCGCTTTCCATACCGGATACAAGGTTGCAACACCATTATTTGCATCCGAAAGTTTGCTTACCCATGCGTGGTCTCTATAATATGCAATGGTCTGGTTTGCTTTATAAGACCATCCGATGAAGGTGTAGCCTTTACATTCAAATTTGTTATCCGGCAGTTGTTTTGTCTGTGTATAATTCATTTTTATCTCACTCATTGAGCCGGTTGTTCCGACTCCACAGGTGGTAAAGCGGATGGTGTAAGTATTTTCCTTCCAGTTTGCGGTGTAACTGCGGTTTTCAGTTGAACCTTTTGTAATCGTCACTGTCATTTTATTCTCGGAAAGCCCAGTTCCACTCCATCCGGTAAAGGTATAGCCTGTCCGTTTCGGAGTTTCCAGACGAATTGGTCTGCTTTCCACATCGTAGCTTTCCGGATTAGAAGCACTTCCGCCATTTAAGTTATAGCTGATGGTATAAGTTTCTTTCTTCCATATTGCGGTACACATCAGATTCTTTGCCGGCATTTCCGATGGAATTTCAATGTTCCAGCCAACAAACTCATAACCTTTCCGTTTTGGATCTTTCGGTTTGGTAATCTTTTCGCCATATTCCAGAGTCATTTCTTTGATTTCATTTCCGCCTTCTGTGTTAAAGCGGATTGTGTAAGTATTTTTCATCCAGACTGCCGTATAAGTTTCGTCATTGTCCGGCATCGTCTCAACGACTTCTTTATCCCATCCGACAAAGGTATAACCTTCCCGTTTTGGATTTGGTGCAGTCACTGTACTCTGATAACGAGAATCGGAAACCTTATCTGCTTCTCCATTTTCAAGAACAAAGGTCAGACGGTGAACATTTCTTGTATAGTGATACTGAATCACTGTCATCTCTGCGCCGTCTACTTTCTTTGTCTGTACCTGTGGTGAGGTAAATCCTGTGTAAGAGGTTACTTCCGGTGTCACAGTGCTGTCGGTATCGGCAGTTTTGATTTCACGTTCTTTTAAAACATAACCATTTCCATCTGCCTTTTCCTGATAGTGTTCTACCACGTAATTGATTTTCTTTGCTTCCCATTTTGCATATAAGGTCAGGTCTTGATCCGGCATTGTTCCAGTAAATGCAGTTTCATAGTTCTCATCCAGATACCAGCCTGCAAAGGTGTAACCCGCTTTTGATACGCCCGCAATCACTGAACCATACCGCATCGTCTGAATCTTATCTTCCCTGCCATCGCAGAATTTCTCTGTCAAGGTATGGGTGTTTCTCAGATAACGGTAAGTAATATTTAATGTTCCATCTGCCGTTACGGTTGCTGTCTGTGTCTCTGGTGAGGTAAATCCTGCATAAGTCTTAACTTCCGGTGTCACACTGCTGTCAGTCTTTGCTGTAAAGCTCTCTGTACCTGCTGAGGTATATCCGTCATCATTTGCATTTTGCAGATAATGGCGCACGCTGTAGGAAACATCCTGTGCCTCCCATTTTGCATACAGAGTCAAATCTTTCGCTGGAACTGTTCCATCAAATTCCTGTTTTAACTCTTTGTCAAGATACCAGCCTGCAAACTGATAACCCATCTTTTCCGGACGATATTCGATTTTGGCTTCATACACCGGTTCTAATGTAATGTTCTCACTGCCGTCGTTTCTGTCTATTGTCACATTGTAGCTGTTACGCTGATAGTAATAATTGAACACTTCCATATCATCCGATACCTGAAGTTCATAATACTGTTTTTCCGGTGAGGTAAATCCCTCATAAGTCTTAACCTCCGGTGCTACCATTTCACCTGCTGTGCCGATAAAGTTTTCACTCTCAGCCAGTTCATAATTTTCACCAAGTCGCACTTCCTGAATGTAATGGTTGACACGATAGGATTTCTTTCCAAGCTCCCATTTTGCATAAAGTTTCAGACTGTGTGCCGGCATTTCTGCCTTCTCAAGCGGTTTAGTCAATGCTTCATCTAAATACCAGCCGACAAATGCATAACCGGATTGTTTTGGAATATAGGAAATTTCTTCACCAAATAAAGTATCTTCAACCTTGTCTGCTTCTCCATTATTCTGTACATAAGTAACCGGATTGGAAACCCGATCATAATAATATTCAATGCTGGTATCTCCATAAGGACTTACGACTTCTTTCTTCGCCGATGGAGAAACAAAACCTTCATAAGTTTTTACTTCCGGTGTCACTTCACTGTCTGTAAGTGCAGTTTTCACTTCTTCTTCCACAAGCGTATAAGTCTTTTCATCGGTTGCAGGAAGATCCTGTTTGTAATGTCGTACGATGTATTCGGAATCTGTCGGTTCCCATTTTGCATATAAGCTCAAATCATTGTCCGGCATTGTTCCGCTAAATGCAGTCTGATAAGTATCATCCGTGTACCATCCGCCAAACAGATATCCCATCCTTCCCGGGGTCTCAACAATCGATGCGCCATACTGAAGCCAGTAACGAATGATTTCTTTGCCATCAAATACCAGATTAATCTCATGCATATTTCTCTGATAACGATATTCAATGACAAGACTTCCATCTCCTAAAACCTTTTCTGTAACGGTTTCCGGTGCAGTAAATCCTGTATAACTTTTCACTGCCGGAGTTACCATTTCACCTGTCTTTGCAGAGAATACTTCTTCTTCCACTAATTCAAAATTATTCTCTTCTATTGGTTCTTCTTCCGCAATGGATGGGTCGATTTCCACGCTGTTTGCCTCGACTTCTTCGTTATGAACCACTTCCTGAAGATGTCTTACCGTATAATTTACTTTCTGTGTTTCCCATTTTGCATAAACTGTGCAGTCCTCTCTTGGCATCGTTCCGCCAAATAACTGCTCATGTGCTTTGTCTAAATACCAGCCTTCAAAGGTATATCCATCCCGAACCGGTACCGGAAGTGAAATCTTATCGCCTGGTTTTGCACTTACTTCTGTCTCGTCAAGTGTTCCGCCATCCGGGTCATATGTCAGTTTATATTCATTTAAATCATAGTAAACTTTCAATACCAGACTTCCATCTGCTTTTACTTTGCCTTTTGGAAGCTGCCCTTTCAAGTGGTAAACTGCCTCATCATAATCTGCTTCCGGCGCAGTCACTTCTTCTGCTGTCTTTCCGGAGAAGGTCTTGATTTCACCCACTTCATAGCCTTCTCCATCCGGATTCTGGATATAATATTTTACAGAATAAGCAATACCGTCTAATGGTTTCCATTTTGCCCGATAAGTCTTATCTTCTGCCGGAACATTTTCCGGAACTTCGCTGTCCCATCCATCAAATTCATATCCCGGTCGATATACCGCCGGTGTCGGCATGAGACTTCCGTACTTATAAATTCCCTGTGAGAGAATTTCTCCCTCAGATTCAAATGTGATTTTATGCTGTTCTCTCGCATAATAATACTCGATTTCCGTACTTCCATCTGCCTGTATCGTCTCGGTAATCTCAGGCGGAGTCTCAAATCCTGTCCGTTTCGTCGGGGTCGGTGTCACCTTAGAACCTGTCTTTGCCTTATATTTCACCGGAGTCTGCGCTTCATAGACACCATTTGTCTTTTCCACATAGTCCACAACCGTGTAATCCACATCCGCTGCTTCCCATTTTGCATAAACCAATGCATCATTGTCCGGCATGTTTGTCGGAATCGTATACGGTTTGGTCAGTTCTTCATTGCTGTACCATCCTGCGAAATTGTAACCTAAACGTACCGGATTTTTCGGTGCCTGAATCGGAACATTGTATTTTCCTACAATTGTTTCAATATAAGAACCGCCGTTACTCTGGAATGCAATGTAATAACCATCCCGAAGTTTATCCCAGTGCAGAGAAATCTTTCTTGTAATCGCTTTTGTATTAAATGTGCCCTCCTGATTCTTCCAGGTAATTATCATTTCTCCATCCTGTTCCGGTTTGTTTTGCGGGTCAACGCTGATGATGTTTGTCGCAGGGTCATAACTAAATGCCGGATTTGTCATCACAATGTTAAAGTATTTTGAATTATCATCATAAATCTTTTCAAAATATTTTCCATCGTTTAAGCCATCTTTCATGTGCATGTACTGCATCTTGAAGTAATTATCAGAAAGCTGTACCGACTGAATGTCACGCTTCATGCTAATCTCTTCAACTTCATTCTGCGTATATACAAAATCCAGGACGCTCTCAAGACTTCCAACCCGATAGAGCGGCCATTCATTTTCATACAAAGTCGGACTGTAAGTAAATGCATTGGCAAGTGCCTGCGCCTGGAATTTAATTTCAAGATAAATACCGATTTCCAGATAAATCGCACCCATTGCCCTGGTCTGCCGTCCCGTCGATGCCGCATATTTTAATTCATAATACAGATAACCCCAAACCTGCGCATATCCACCGGCTTCTGCGGAGATCCCCACACTGGCAAGTTTCGTAGAAATCAGACCCACCTTGATTGTAAGCCTTACTCCTGCCCGAAGTCCAAGCGTTCCCATCGCATAAGCGGTAAATTCGTATTGTTCTTCACATAAATCAATCGTATCACTGGTTGCGCTTCTGTCTTTTACTTTTACACAGAACACATAACGTTTTGCATTTTTATACCAGTAACTCATACCCATTGAAATATTGACATTTGCAGATACTACAAAGTCTAAACGTACTTCAATATCAATAATTAATAAGACACGGAAATGCCGTTCCAGCAGCTTGCGGTTATAGATTTCCACCCAGTCTGAATCTTCTTCTAACAGTTCCGAATATCGCTCGGCAAGGCTCTTAGAAACCGAAATATCATCTCCTGAATCACCAAGACTTCCTGACAATTTCGATTTATCCGCAAGATAATCCTCGCCATTTTCCATCATGCTCTTAAGTTCTTCTGTTATCTTGTTGACACCTTTTCTAAGTTTCGAGCCATTATCGATAAATCCGGATTCTACGACCTTAAAGTTTACATTTAAACCGATTCCGGTATATTCATATAAATCAAAGGATGCCGTTACTCGATAATCTGCAATATACGGGAAAATTCCCCATCTCTTCCAGACTGCTTTTCCATTTACATTAATGTTGACACGAACTTCCTGTTCAAATGTCGCTGTCACTAAAATTTCAATATTTGCGCCATGTGCAACTTTGATGGTAATCTTCACACCGATATCGAGTGCCATGCGCACACCACTGATATCACCATCAAAATGCTTTAAGGTCGTTCCAAGATTTGCCTTTACGTGGTCAAGCTCTGCGGTCACACGACCAGGCTTTCCGCCTGCAAACGGCATGATTTTATTTATGTTTGTATTCGGCTGCAATGAAATTCCCGCGCCCAAATCATTGGACAAGGATTGTTCTAATTCTTCAAAGGACTCCGTCTGCATCGCTGCTTCGGCAATCCGCTCTACCACTTCATTTGCAAATCCACTCTCAACTGCCTGCTGTTCGATTTCATCTTCAAACTCGCCACGGTCGGTATCTTCTAAAAGTTCATTTCCATCTACTTTCTCTGTTCGATACACATCCATTGCTATCTGAATTTCTTCCCACGAAACAGGCACATAGTCTAATATGTAATCCTCCCCTGAAACGATAACGCTTTGAATCTCCCCATAGAAAAGTGTCTCGCTGTTAATGTCCGTATAAAATGCAAGAAAATCACCGGCGTCAATTGTTGTCTCACTGTTAAGATTCATTGCCTGACTCATTTCGTCATCGCCAAAGGTCAAATCACTAACAGCAACTGTCGCACTGTTATTGTCTAGATCTCCATCCTTATCTTTCTCAGCAAGAAGCGGAATTACGTCCGGCATAAATAATACATCTTCTGCCTCAGCGCCACGATAGCTGTAAGACGTTCCATTTACTGCTGTAATTTCAAAAAAGGAAACATCACTGTTTTCTCCGGACGACAGTTCCATCGTCGGAATCACATCACCTGAATAGACTGCAATCTTATCTCCAACACTTAATTTCTGTTTGGTATAAGTAAATGTTCCGGAAGTTTCACTTCCCTCTTCCTGTACGGAACCATCTGCCCCAACTGTCATAACTGCGACGGAAACTGATTTTGCTTTCTGACCATTTACGGTTAAATCACTTAAATCATTTGTATGAATGTACTTAAGTTCACTTCTTAACTTTGCATTTTCAATTTCTGCCTTATAAACTGTAAAATCATACTCACGGATGCTTGTGTCATAGCCGGTAAAATACAGCGCATTGTTTTTTAATTCCAGTTTGTAAGAAGCACCTTCCGTCCATCCGTTTTCCTTTCCAACGTTAAATGTCTGGTCGCCGTTTTCGGTGATACTTAATACAATTTCTTCCGAAGGGTCACTTACATTCTTAATCGTACATGCCTGCCGAAGTTCTTCTGCCGTTAATTTTCCACTCGTATCGGTAATCGAAATGGTGAAATCCGTTGCCACATCATACGCTCTCGCATAAGTTTCCATCGTGACCGTATCTAACGGCTGGGTATCGGTATAAGCCGCATATAACGTAATATCGCCTAACAGCCTGTCCTTACTGTCAACATACTTGGTACATTCCGCATCATAACACCAGCCGATAAATGTTGCAGATTTTTTGACCGGCTCCGGCAGATTTGCAAGGGCCGTTCCTGCCGGAAAGGACTGGTCGGTTAATGCAACATTTTCGCCTGTTTCATTTTTGGTGTCCTGATACTGCGTACCGCCGTTTGTCTCATAATGAACGGTATAACGTGTCTCTTCAAATGCAATATCAAACGTCAGCTTATCGGTATATTCCCCTGTATAACTCGGTGTATCCGTTACGGTACAGTTAAAATTCTCCTCTGTCTTATTTTCCTCTGCACTTAAACTTGTTACAACCGAATTGTTTTCGAGCTTTGTACCGCCCTCTTCCCCTCGGAGTTCATAACCCAATGCATGCTTTCCGTTTTTCAGCTTCCAGTCATTTTCTGACGCAACTGACACACTCACATAATCTTTGTCGTAAAATCCACCTGCTTTTGCTGAAATAGAAAGCGTACCGCCATCTGCCGATACCGTCTGTGGAATATCAATATAATAATAACGCTCGATCCATTTCGCATAAAGTACGATAGCTCCGGAATGATCCGCTGTGTCTAAGGATGTAATGCGTTCCCCACTAAAATTTTCATCCTCATACCATCCGCCAAACTCGTATCCCGCCTTTGTAATATTTTCCTCTGTCGGCAGTTCGCCTGCCGGATAAGTGTCCGGTGCTTCATACCCCGATGTAAAAGCACCGCCATTCATCTTATAATCAATGCCATTTTCCTGAGTTTCACCCTGATTGCCTTCACTTGAAACTGCGGTACTCGCATTCCCTTCATTTACTTGATTGTCCGCAGAAACCGGCATCGGTATAGATGTGACAAATAATGCTGCACTCAACAGCATACTAATCAGACGTTTCTTCATATTTCCCCTCCCCTTCTTTGAATTATTCCCTCTCGCAGTCTTTCCTTGCTTTGCTTTTGAAAGGTAATTTTTCGCTCAATAACCATTACATCTTTGATATTAATTTTATCAAAAACGGATTTCGTTTCACATGCCCGTTTGACATCAAAAAAGTGCCTGTTCCGTATTTCATCATACGAAACAGACACTCTGTTTTTCTCTTGAATCCTATTCTTATTTTATAATGTGAATAGATTTTTTGTTCGTCATAGCCAAACTTTTACTGATTTACAAATTCTTTTATTTTATCCCGTTTATCAATATGAAGTTTTTCCAAAATTCTCGAAACATAATGTTTTACCGTATTAACCGACAATCCCAGATGCTCCCCGATTTCCTGATTTGTCCAGTCACGGCAGGCAAGCATAGCAATGGAGTACTCCAGCGGTGTGAGCAAATCCGTAACTACCTTTTGCATCTTCGGATTATGAATCTTCATCCAGCCTCTGCTAAATGCAATCACTCCATCTACTAATTTTTTATATACTTCCGGCTCACTTTTTCTGACACAGGCCTCTAATACCCCTTGAAGCAAGCCATGATATTCGATAAACGGTTCTAAAAATCCATCTTTTCTTGCCATTTCCCACGCAAAAGAAACTGATTTTTTCGCTTCTTCCTGCTCTCTTAAATTAATCTGACACATCGCAGCCACACAATTTAAATAAATCATCGATATCGGATAGGTTCCGTCCGACATCAACATCGCAGACTGAACGATTCCCTGCGCTTTGGCATACTCCATTCTAAGATAAGTCTCATGTGCAAGCAGGCTGCTCGCAAACAGACGCTGACCAATTGGCAGATATGGAATATATTTTTCCAAAGGCGGAATATTTTCTTCCGGTGGAATGTGAATAAAAATGCTGATGACATAAAACGCAAAGACACAGGATGCCTTTTTCTCGTTTGTCTCATCCTCCTGAAATACCCATTTTAAACACTTATAGACGTCTTCTCTGGAACTCTGCGCTTCCTTTGCATTTCCAAGCGTAAGATTTGCAAAGGTATACAGCATATCTGCCGAAAGTCTCAACATAATATCCTCACTGGAAAGATAGTTTTCCACAATCTTCACACAGTTTTCCGCCTGTGCCGAAAAATAATACAACTCCGCCTGCGCAATCTCGGAAAGTTCCTTATCCTGTATCCTTTCAATTGCCTCTTTTGCCCCTCCCGGCTCAAACGCACTGCCAACAAGCGGTAAGACCGTTCGTTTTTTATTCTCACTTTTCAAAGAAAACTTTGTGCCGTCCGGCATACGAAAAAGCTGTTCAAAATTTGCATCCAGCACTTCGGCTATCTGCTTTAGTTCCGTAAGGGTTAAGGTGTCCCTTTGAAGTTTTTTATAGAAATTCTGCCGTGTCTGTCCCAGTTTTTTTGCTAATGCAGCGATACTGATGCCCTGTTTCTGACACATTTCTTTTACAAGGTCTGATGTAGTCATAAAATGTCCCCCTTCAAATCATTCGCTTATTTTTCCCTATTAACGTCAACCATCTGGTTACCATTTTAAGACAAAAAAGTTAAATTTTGAAGTGGGTTTTGACATTTTTTGTCGTTATTTGCTCTACTTCCTCTACATCAATTCCTTTGATTTCGGCAATACGCTTTGCCACTTCCGGAATCATCAGACTTGTATTTCTGCTCTTTTTCCACTGCTTTCCGGAAATCCCCTCCGGTGCTTTTGGTTTTACATACGGTCCATCAGTTTCCAGCACAAGAAATTCCAAAGGTGTCTCTTTCACTGCTTCTTCTAATGACCTACTGGTCTCAGTTCCTTGTAAAAGATACCCTCCAATTCCAAGCAGGAGACCAAATTCCTGTGTGTAAATCTTTGCAGTTTTGATATCTCCTGTAAAACAATGACACACTCCACCATGCAGTTTCTTTTTAAAGAATCGCAAAATCCGAATGGTATCCCTGTCCGCAAGACGAATATGTAAAATGACAGGAAGATTACGTTTATCTGCCAAAAGAATCTGCCAGATAAACCACAATTTTTGCTTTAACCGATGCTGCTCTTTTCTATCACGGTGATAATCCAGCCCCAGTTCACCAATCGCAATCACTTTTTCATCCTTTGACCACTCCTCAACCTGCTTTCTCGCACTCCAAGGCGTCTGTGGCGTTCTTGTCGGATGCACTCCTACTGCCGGGAAAACAAAATCTGGATACTCTCTGCTGAGGTCTAAAAGTCGTTCATTGGATTCTAACTCAATCGCAGGCTCGATGACTGCTGAGATTTTGGCAGAACGAAATTCCTCGATTAGGTTTGAGCGCGTAGTGGTTGAAAGGGAATGGGTGGCTGGAGAGTAATATAAAAATGGGCTGGAATAGGACGAATGGGAAAGGTGGATGTGGGAATCAATGAACATGGTGGACCTCCTTGGTGGGTTTTTGATTATTATAACACGAGTCTTTACAGCTTGGACTTAATTTTAGTACAAATTCATACAATCATTAAAAGACCCAGAAGCTATAATGCCACTGGGTCTTTAATCCATTAAAATTTTTTATTATTCTTCTTGCTGTTTTCCATTCTCTCTTCTGCGTCTCCAGATAAAGAAAATGATTCCGCCTCCAAGAACTACAATTACTCCCGCAATCGAACCATAGAATAATGGTTTGTTTGCATAGAAGATTACGACATTACTTGGTGATACAGTTACTTTAGAGAACACTTTATCATAAGTATTTGTTTCACTTTCATTTTTATGTGCAGCATAGTCTGTACAGATAATCCGCACATTTTCCTGATAACCCTCTGGAACTTTAAATGTAACTTTACCATCATTTTCATCTAAGTATTTTTCCAGTTTATCACCCGTTAAATCGACCAGAGTAGTTCCTGATTTTGATGAATTCTTTTTATTCTTATCTGATACAACAACCTTAAAAGATTTCAGCTTACCGCCATCATCTGTAGGAATTGCTGTTACAACCTGTTCTTTTGTTTTATAACGTCCATTATTTTCCAGACCACTGACTGCTACGATTGGTGCAGTCTGGTCTACTACCCATGAAAGATTCAGACCTTTTACATCACTGTAGGCGGAAGTCTCTGTTTTATCCACAGATTCAACTACAATATTGTATTCGCCCTCTGCATCAAACAAATCTTTATCAATCGTGTACTTGCGGACACTCCATTCATCTTCTGGACTGCTTGTTTCTGTTGTATACTCTGTATCCTCTTCAAGCTCTTTTCCATTTAATTTCACAGTATAATTTTCAACAGGGTCCGTGTTAATTTCACTGATGACCAGGTCTTCATTTACATCATATACATAATACTGATTAATTAAATTCTCTGCGTCCTTATTAATCAAGAATGTAGAACCATTACGGTTGATCGAAAAACTTACGCTTTCATATTCTTTTTCATCGTCCAAAGTAAATTTCTTATATTCATTATTTGCCAGGTCTTTTGCACTACAGGTTAATGTATAAATACCATCCTCTTCCAGATTTTCTACTGTGATAGAATATTCCTGGTTATTTTTGTTTGTATTAACATCTCCAAGAGGAATCTCTTTCTTCTCATAAGAGCCATTTTCAGAACGTGTTACCGCTTCAAGTACTGGTTTAAACTCTTTAGAAGTAAAGTTGTCTGCTGTATCTGTTGCTGTAATTGTAAATCCATAAGTTTCATCTTTGTTTGCAGAATTTGCTTTAATATTAGAAACATGAATCGTTGGATGCTTGGTATCAATTGTAAGCTGTTTCGATGTATAAGTTTCCATCTTGTTTGTGGAACGGTCAGTATAATTAATTGTGATAATATAATCTCCGTCCTCACTCAAACTAAATGTTCCTGTATGTACATCTGTACTGTTATTCGACCAGCTTGCAGTCGTCGCATTTCCATTGGCTCCATCTTTTGCCACAGATATCTGGACATCTTCTGCATAGAAGTTTGCCTCATTAATCTGAACAGTTACATCAATTTTTCCAGAATAATAGGAAATTCCATTTACTTTCTGGACTGGTTTGTTATAAGTAACAGAAGCCGTCGGAGAAATGTTATCTACTACTGTTCTGCTACTGTCTTTTAAATCAGTTGTATTGGTTGCAGTATCATGAGCCACAAAATCTGTTGTTCCATTAAACTGATTACTGTTTCCCAAAGCAGACCTTGGAATCGTAAAGGATGAAGTAAACTTACTTCCATTCTTTGTAATCTGTGAATTTGCAAGTGCTGCATCTATTAACTCTGCATTTACACTGCTTACTCCACTTGCTTTACGATAGCTGTATACAAAATGTTCCACTCCCGAAGTGTTATCTTCTGCACTAATTGTTACTGTAACCAGTTGTTTATAGAAGCGATATGGCAATGCTCCAATTGTCTGATTCTTTACAGGCTCACTATAGGAAATCTTCAAATTTGACGGTGCTGTTTTATCAACCGTAAACTGATCTTCTTTATAATCTGCTGCATTTCTCAGAGCAAGGTCTTTGTAATCAATATCAAAGGTATAATTTGCATCTGTATCATAAGTAATATTTGCCGAATAAACATCACCATTTCTGGTCCAGTTTCCTCGATTAGAAAGGTATCTTGCAAAATCTGTAACAGAAACATCAGCACCATTTACGTCTTTTGCGGTTACAACTGCTGCCACATCATCTGCACGGAAGTTATGTTCTGTAATAGAAATCGTTGCAGTCTGTACTTTATTAAAGTATTGCCTTTCACCTGCGGTTTTCTTTACGTCGCCATTTCCATAACTTACATTAATGACCGGATTAATCGTGTCAATTACAATTTTTTCTGACTGATAAGTCTGCATCTGATTTGTAGAGCGGTCGGTGTAAGTCATTGTAATCACATAATCACCATCTCCGGAAAGAGTAATGCTTCCTGTCCAGGTATCACCGGACTGCTGCCAGTTTGTCGGAGCTTGCTCCTTATTGTTGACACGAATATCCACATCTTCTGCATAGAAGTTTGCTTCCGTTACTTTGAATGTAACTGTAACATCTCCATCATAATACAAGATGGAATTTGTGCCTTCACCATAATTATACTCTGATTTTGTCAGTAATGTATCTGCATCTACTATCTGTTTTGCCTGCGGATATAAGACCTGACGAGTCGGAGAAATATTATCTACAATATTTACTCTTTCACTGTCATTTTTAACCTGACTGTTATTACCCGCCATATCTGTTGCAATAAATGAAACAGAACCTCTAAACTGCTCCTTATTTGTTGCTTTTAATTTAAATTTACCAGTTGCTGTCTTTCCATCCTCTGAGAATGTCAAATCTTTTCTGGAAATGGTTTCTGTACGTTCTTTCACATTGACACTGCTTGTATTCGCCTCTTGTTTATAAGTCCAGGTCAAGTAATCAATTCCAGAAATATCATCTTTTGCAGTTAAGGTAACTTCTACTTCTTCTTTATAAGAATAATATCCAAACGTAATCGCATGAAGAACTTTCTGCCATGTCTTAATATGCGTACTATAGGATATCTTCATATCATTCAGATTCGAAGCTTCTTTATCTACAATAAACGCATCTGCAAAATCTTTCTCCAGATTATGTCCTGCAAGGTCTGTGTATTTAAAGCTTACATCATATCTCGCATCCACATTAAATGGAACTTCTGCTTCCCAGGTGCTCTTATTTTTATCTACAAGTTTCCAGTAACTCCAGTCTTTTAAATCAGAATATTTATAAGTAACATTCTTGCCCTGAACATTCTTTGAAACAACTGAGAAATCCACTTCACTTGGACGGAAGTTTCTTTCTGTCACACGGATTGTTGCAGTACGATTATTCTTATAATAATTTCCATTTTTTGCACTGTTATTATCATAAGAAACTTTTACCTGCGGTTTTACAGTATCAACTGTAATAATATTAGAAGTATATTCTTTTGTTCCTTCTTTGTTTTCATACTCATCAGAAGTATAGGACATTTCATTATCAGAACTATCAGAATAATCCATCTTCAGCTGATAATCACCATCTTTTTCAAACGTAATCTCACAGCTTACTGTATCCTGTCCTGCTGTTTTCCATTCTGAAATCGAATAGCTTCCTTTTTCACTTTTTGCTTTTGTAACCGGACCACTATAAATTTCTTTTCCATCACGGGTCAGTGTGATTTTTGCATCATCTTCAAAAAAGTTTGCTTCTTTTACTTTAATAGTTGCCTTTACTGCTCCATCATAGATAAATCTTGTGTCATCGTTTACATTTTCTTTTTCTACGGTTGCTCTTGTAATCTTGGAATCAGTGTCTTTTTCCACCATAGATTTCAAGGCAGTTTTCTTATCCACTGGGGTATAAGAAATGTCTACGATTGGTGCAATGTTATCTACAATACGGATAATATTATCCTCTTTTTCAGATTTACTTCTATTTGCCTTATCTGTTACGCTGTAAGACATAGAACCTCTGAACTGTTCTGTCTCTGATGCTGTAAGCGTAAATGTTGTAGTTGCTTCACTGTTGTCTTCTGAAAATGTTAATTTATCATGCGGTATCTTTTCTTCAATTTTATCTTTGTTTATTTTACTCGTGTTTTCTTCTTGATTATACGCCCATTCAATATAATCCACTCCTGCGGTTTCATCCTTTGCAGTCAGAATAACTTTTAAATCAGCCTGATAGGTATAATATCCAAAGGTAATCGCATTTAAAACTTTCTTCCAGGTTTTTACTTCATTGCTATACTTAACACTAATCTCTGGTTTCGTTTTATCTACAACAAATTTTTCGTCCCAGTTCTTTGTTAATTCATGCCCTGCAAGGTCTGTATAATCAAAGGTAACATGGTATCTTGCATCTACATTAAATGAAACTTCTGCTTCCCAGGTGTCCGTTGTTCCTTCTACAAGACTCCAATCATCCCAGCTATTTAAATTTTGATATTCTTTGACAACTTCACCTTTTATATTTTTTGCTTCAACTTTAAAATCCACTTCTCTTGGACGGAAGTTTCTATCTGTCACCTGAACTGTAGCAGTTCTATCTGCCTGATAATAATCTTCATCGGCATTTGTGATAACGTCATTATTATCATAAGTGACTTTCAATTCTGGAGCTGTTGTATCTACTGTAATGATATTAGAAATATAACCATCTTTATATTTCATCTCATTTCCAGCACGGTCCTGATAACCTGCAATTCCTACTTGATAATCTCCGTCTGCTTTTAACTGTATTGTGCAAGTCGCTTTATCATTTTTCTCATCAACAGTCCAATCTGAAATGCTATAGCTGTCTTTTTCTTCCTGTGCTTTTTCTATTGCACCCTTCCAGATTTCTTTTCCATCACGTTCGATTACAAGTGGTACATCTTCTTTAAAGAAGTTTGCTTCTTTTACTTCAATGGTTGCTTCTACTGTTCCATCATAGATAAATCTAGTATTTTCATCTATCTGGTCTACATTGTTTCTTGTAATCTTTTCATCTGTATCTTTTTCTACTGTTGCTTTTAATTCTGCACCATTCACTGCCTGATAAGAAATATTAACTTCCGGCTTGGTATCATCTACAACAACCGTGTTCTCTCTGTCCTCTATTTGTGTTGATACATTTCCTGCATTATCAATGGCTTTAAATGATACATTTCCACGGAACTGTGGTTTGATTTTAAAGGTATAGCTTACTGTGCCATCTTCATTTTTCTTCCAGTTTTCATCAGAAGAATCAAATTTTACTTCTGTTTCAGCCTGACCTTTACTGGATAAACTAATGGTATTTGATTGATACTGATATTTGAAGCTGGCAATTCCTGATACATCATCTTTTGCTGTGAGAATTACTTCTGCTTCTTTCTTTCCAAACAAAAAGCCTTTAAACTTATCAATCAAAGATTCTTTTTTATATTCTATCTTTAAATTCGTTGGATTTTCTTTATCAATCCTCAGTTCGGAAAGTTTAACTGCATCTGTGATTGCTCCAGTTGCCTCTTCTCTGAGATAAATATTTGTATCTGTTGTACCCTCTGTGTCATAAGTAACAGATGTAGTCCAATTATTTTCCTTCAGTTTATTGCTATAACTGATTTGATATCCATCTTTCGCTGTAATTTTAATATTTCCAATGTACCAGTCATTTTTTGCATCTGCTTTTTCTCCGGAAAGAGTATAAAGATTTTCTGACGTTTTCAAATAAGACACTTGTAACTGATAGGAAGTCTCACACTTCTGATACTTTTCATCTTCTGCTTTCACTGCCTTAACTGTGATTGTACCAATCTTTCCATCTACAAATGTAACTTTACCTGTTTTTTTGTCAATCTTTGCATTTAAAGGATTTTCTCCATCAATGCTGTAAGCAATAGAGCCAGTTCCAACTCCCTTTCCATCTGCTGCTTCTGGAATTTCAACTTCTTTTGCAGACTGAGCATAATCTGTTTTTCCATAGTATAAAGAGATCTTTTTTTCAGCAAACTCAATCTTCTGAGTTGCTTTATTAATTGTTAATTTGTAAGTCGCAGCTGCCTCTTCATAACAATCATCACCTGCTTTTGTTGCCTGTACTTCTATAATTCCTGTAGAGAGAATTGCAAGTTCTCCAGATTCTGCATTAATCGTTGCAACGGTTCCTGTCTGTACTTCTTTTTCTTCTAAGTTCTTTTCAGAAACAATTTTATAAGAAACTGTTCCAGTTCCACTGCCACCATCTAATTCATTTCCGTATTTATTTCCATTCTGATTCCAGATAATTTCTGTTTTTGCATGCACAAAATGCAGATTATTCTGTTGTGCCTTTGAAACTTCTAAAGTATAAACTGCTGTTGCGGATTCATAATCTTCATCTTCAATTTTTGTTGCCTGTACTTTTACAGTTCCGGCTTTGTTGATTGTTAATTCACCGGAATTTGAGTCAATGTCTGCTACCTCGTTACCTTGAATAATCTGATAGGTAACTTTACCATTTCCTTCTCCACCAGATGCAGTATTTACAAACTTATTTTCATTTGGATTATAGGTAAATTCCGATGGATTTGTGATTTCAAATTTAAATGCTCCATCCGTCTGATTTTTTTTCAGCGTTGTAATACTATAAGCTGCGGACTGTGACTCATAACAGTCATCACCTGCTTTTGTACCTTCTACTACAATTTTACCCGCTTTATTAAAAGTTAATTTTCCAGTTACTTTATCAATTGTGGCAAAATCCTGTCCTTCTATAATTTTATAAGTAACAGTACCTCTACTTTCTCCACCTTCAAGAATATTCGTGTATCCCTTATTTTTTAAATCTACCAGATAACAATCTTTTGGTGATTGCTCTTTAAATTTTACTCCTGTCTGGTTTGCTTTTAAAATCGTCAAAGTATAAGAAATCTTGGTTTCATCATACTCTTCATCACCAGCTCTGGTTGCCTCAACCTTAACAGTTCCGGCTTTTTTGATTGTTACTTCTCCTGTTTTTTCATCAATCTCAGCTACATCTGCTTCTTTTCCATCCGTGTTTTTTTCTTCGGTAATGGCATATTTTACGCTGATTTCTGTACCAACTGCTGAAATTGCAGGATTGCTGAATTTATTATCATTTGTTCCATAAATAATGGTTTCTGGATTTTCTGTCTCAAATATAAAATTCGGGTCATACACCGGACTCTTTGTCAACTTCGCATTGCACTTACTATTCTGTCCGGTAATTGTAAATTTCGTTGTTGCAGACTCAAATCCATCCATTGAAAATACCATTTCATATTCTGTATTAAAGAAAAGCAAAATGGTATAATCTCCGTTTTCATTTGTATAAGTAGATTCTTCTCCAGCAGTAACTAATGCACCCTCAAGAGGTGTATTATCAGACTGATTGGTCACTCGTCCTGTCAGACTTACTTTTGTCTCACTCAATACGAAATCACGTTCTGTCAGAACATTCTCTGCATTCACTACCTGAACTTCTTCATCTTTATAGACCTCATAACCATAAGCAGAAATTTCTGTAATGCGGTAATATACCTCTGAATCTTGTTTTTGTAAAGTGCTGATAGGTAAGATTTTTGCAGTTCCCTCTGCATCTGTCATTACACTCAAATTCAATACATTTTCTTTTACAGATTCTCCTGTGGCATCTGTATAGATTTCATAAGATATTTTTGCTCCTTTTATCGGCTGTTGCTTACTGTCTGTAACTTTAACAGTATAAGCTTCTTCCTCCTGCACAGCTTTTGTCTGTGAAGTTTTCTTATTAGAAGATTTCGGTGTCGAAGCATAGGCAACCTGACACGGACTTAAAATCATTTCAAGTATTACAACAATACTCAATATGACAGCCCAAATCTCATTTTTCTTTTTACCTGTCATCTTTTTTTCCCTCCTTCGCAACTATCTGTACTCTTGGAATCTTTTTGTGATTGATTCCGAGAATCCATTTACCTATTCAATTTTTACATCTGAATGAATCAGACAAATTTCAAATTCTATTGAAAAATCATTTGTTCCTAACACTTCGGTTTCATTTGCCAGCACTTCTGTCTCGTTTGCCAATACCTCTGTTGCTCCTGTTTCATTCTGTGTAAGTGGCATTGTCTCCTCTGTTCCTGACTGATATGAAGAAACTCCTGAATCATCAACAACTCCAATTTTTTCTGTTACAACACCAGTATTAACAGGTCCTCTGTTCATCATCAGATTTCCTGACGGTGTGATACGGTCTGTAATCATTCCTCTTTCCCTGTTTACTGCACTGGTCTTATGACGTTTATCTCCAGATTGGGTATTTTGCTTTCTGATATCTTCAATCGCTTTTCTTGCTGTCCGTCCGGATAAATCTCCAATGGCTCTTGGGATTTTCAAGACAAAAAACAAGATAACTGAAACAACTAACAATCCAATACTCAGTCCGCCAGCTATCTGGAAAATCATACGATACATTTCATACGTCATTTATTTTCCACCCCTTTCTGTGCTGAATTGATTTTGTTTACCGTTGCTTCGATGGAAGCCTGCAATTCCTTTATATCATCTGCAATTACCGATTTACTTACCGTTCCTGCTTCTTTTGAAATTTCATTTAACAAGGAAGTCAAATCATTTGCCGATGTAATTTCCAAAAATGGAACAACTTGTCCGTTTATCATCTTATTAATCTCTGTCCATACCTGAAGCTTTGCATCGACATCATCAAATAAGTCTGCATTTTCTTTTAACTTCTGGATTTCTGTCCACAACAATTGATAGGACTCATACATTTTATCGGTCTGTTTTACTTTTGCACCGCTATACTGGTCTATCATTTCCAGACAATTCGATATATCACAGTAAACCTGAGAAATCGGATAAGACTTTGTCGATTCCTTAAACCATTTTGATGCACTTGCATAACGATCACGGTCTACATTAATATCATAATAAAACAAAAATGAATTTCCTATTTCATAGCAGACTTCTTCATAACCTTCCGGATTTGCAGTCTTTAATTCCTTAAGCACATCTTTTTGCTCTGAAAATCCCTGCTTATCCTTTTCTTCAAAACCAATTTGAAGTTTCAAAAGTTGTTCTGCTTCTTCTTTGGATAAGACAAAGTCATTAATCATCATAGAGTTCATCTGAAGATAAGCATCTGCCCTTCCTGGGCCTGTCAGGATTGCTTTATAATAGTCTTCATAACTTTTTGCAGATTTCAAAATCTGGTCATAATTTTCACTTTTCTTATGGTTCGCTCCCAGATATCCCCATAAAGATGCTCCGGCACAGACAACAGTTAAAATGGAACTTGTTAAAAATGCCGCCAGCTTTCGTTTTTGTTTCTTTCTATATTTTTCATCAATTTCATTGTAATGTTCTAATGCATACATTAACTCCGCACAAGACTGATAACGATCCTGCGGATTTCTCTGCGTACACTTCTTTATGATTTTTTCAAGACCCGCTGAAAGCATCGGATTGATGTCTCTGATTGGTCGGATTTCATAAGGTGGTTCACAAGGATTTTTCCCTGTAACCAGATGATAAAGTGTCGCTCCAAGACAATAAATATCTGTCCTTGCATCGGTCTGCCCCATTCCGCCAAACTGCTCCGGCGCTGCATAACCAACTGTACCAAGACAAGTAGTATCTGCAAGGTTCTTCTCTTTAAACTCTCTTGCCGTACCAAAGTCAATCAATGTTACATTTCCATCCGGCTCTAACATTACATTTGCCGGTTTCATATCTCTGTAAATAATTGGTGGATTCTGAGAATGAAGATAACCAAGCACGTCACATAACTGTTTCGCCCACTCGATTACCAAATCCTGCGGCTGTGCTCCAAATTCTTCTAATGCACGGCTCAATGGATTTCCCTCTATGTAATCCATTACGATAAGAAACGTATCTTCATCTTCAATTACATCAATGATTCTTGGAAGACTCGGATGGCGAAGTTTTTTCAACATATCAGTCTCTACAATCAGACCCTGCTTGACCACTTCAAAATTTTGTACTCCGTCTTTTCTTACCTCTTTAATTGCCCATTGCTTATTGGCCTTTTCATTCATTGCCAGATAAACAACGCTCATTCCGCCTCTGCCTATTTCATTTAATATCTTATATTTTCCATCAACCAGACTTCCAATCTGCAACATAACAGTTCCCCCTAAAACGTCCGGATTAAACCGGCTGTAATATTATCCCGTTCTCCGCAGCGTTTATTTTCTTCTATTGCTTCTGTTATTTTTTGAAACATGATATTTGAATCTGTCATAAACTGCGGTGAAAATGCACTAAAGATTTCTTCACTGCTTAATTCATGTCGAAAACCGTCGGAACACAACAAATAAATGGAATCTTTTTTTGTCTCTCCAAATACCAACTCTGGATAGACTGCATCTGAAGCACCAACACACTGCAGTAAAACATTTCTTCTGGTGTCTACTTTGGCTTCTTCCCGCGTCATATTTCCTCTTGCCACTTCACGCTCCACAACTGTCTGATCCGTTGTCAGCTGATTTATAGATTCTTTGATTTCATAAATTCTGGAATCGCCAACATTCAAAATATAATATCTGCGTTCTGTAATTAAGATAGCAGCAACGGTTGTTCCCATCTTCACTCCCTGTCTGCCACCATAAGCCTTAATACTCTGATTCATGTTTTCAATGATTTTTTCCCATTGTTCACGAATCACATTGTCCTGAATCTCCTGCCTGCAAAGAGCCGGAAGTTTCTCTTTTACCCAGCGGTCAAATGCGTGAATTAACGCTGCGCTTGCCACTTCTCCATTTGCCAGACCACCCATTCCATCACAAAGAATCGCAAATACCATTTTCCCCTGTACCGTGTTTAATACTTTAATATCAAGACTATCCTGATTTGTTGTTTTCACCGTACCTACGTCTGTATTTGCAGAAACTAAAAAATTCAAGGTAACACCCTCTTCCCTTTATCTGTAACATTAGCATCACCATAAAATTATCTTATAATAATCTGTATAACTCTTTTATTTTTTGAATTTTTATCTTTTTCTATGGATTTATTTTTTTGAATTATAGATTTGACTTTTTAAATACTTAAGATTCTAATAATAAGAAAATTTAAGATTTGAAAAGATTTAATTTAATACTAAATACTATATAATTAGAAAATTAATTTAGCTTGACTTCTGAAACTGATTTGAAATTATCATAGCAATTACTTATTACTCTGTCAAGAGCTCACTATAAAAATTAATGTTACCAAATTCTAATAATTTCAACTAGAAAAGCCTACAGAATCATCTTTCTGCAGGCTTTTCTAGCTTTATTCTACTCTTCTTCCACACTCCGTACAAAAAACAGAGTCATCATCTAATTTTGCTCCACACCCAATACAAAATCTTGATCTTTTTAGTGTCTGCACTTCATCTGTTTTTTTTAATGTAATAGGATTCACTCTCATAGTTGCTTCTTCCGCAGTTTCATCTGCTTTTCGTACTTCTTCTCCACAGTTAATACAAAATCTAACATTATCAGCGAGAGTCATTCCGCAATTCAGGCAGACATTTTTAGCTGGATTTTTCCATTGTTTTTCAAGTTCTTCCTGCAGTGTCTGCTCTGTATGTTCTGAATGAACTGACACCATTTTCTCTAAAGATACATTTTTTGAAGTTTCTTCTTTGGTCTGCTCAACTGGATTTACATTTTCAAACATCGCATTCTCTTTTGCTAGCTCTTCTTTTTTTACAGGCATACCACATTGAATACAAAATACCACACCCTCCTGTAATTCAGCCCCACAATTTGTGCAGACTTTTTTAGTCACATTCACCTGTGGCTGTTCTTTTACAACTAGATTTGGATTTACCTGTTGTTGTGATGTCACTTCTGGAACTGGATTTACTGGCGTTTCTCCTACATAAGGTGTTCCACAGCTTGTGCAGAAACGAGCATTTTGTCCTACAGTTGCTCCACATTTTTTACATATTTTTCCAGCATTAACTGCCAGATTTGGCTGAATTTTTGGTATCTGAGCTCCACAAGTCATGCAAAATGCAGCTCCTGCTGCTACTTCCGCTCCGCATTTCTCACATTTTTGAACGCCTCTGATATCCATAATTTCCTGTTTGTACTGTTCGATTTTTAACTGAGAAGCCCTAAATACATTTAATAAATCCGCAAATCCAGCCTCGTTATCCCGACCATGTAATGCCACATAAGTCTGACCGATTTTTAAATAAATTTCTCTGATTCGATTTTCTTCTTCTGTGACCATTGAATTTAATCTTGTAATATCAGAGACTCCTTTTACCTTTGATACTACATTTGCTGTTGCATCAGTTGCTTTTTTCTCAAAATTATCCCAAAACGCCATTTTTACTCCTCCCATAAATTCTTTATTGTTTCTATTTTAAAACAAATCTTGTTTTCTGTATATTCTTTTGCCATATTTTTTATAATTTTATTTTTATAGAAGGTATAAAAATCGCTTAATAGAAATACAAATTATATTAATGGTAAGCGCTTAGATCTTGGGTAGCTTTACTGTTTACGTTTTTGAACTCATAATGATAGTAAATAGATTTTTACTACACTCCGCTTGATAGGAGATAGAAATTTATTATATTTGGAGGTTTCATTATGAGTAATAAACGTGCTCCAGGGCGTTCTCTGGATGAATGGATGGAACTTGTAACTGAATGCAGACAAAGTGGTCTGACAGACGCTGCATGGTGTAATGAGCATGGGATCTCTCCTAGCTGTTTTTACAATGCAGTAACACGTCTCCGCAAAAAAGCCTGCCAGATACTGGCTCCAGTTGGAAAAGCCAGCGTTCTTGATCTTACGTCCCATAAACAGGATGTAATCCAGATTGCTATAGAAACGGAGTTTTCTCCGACGGGACTGTTTTCAGATAATGGAAGCGGTCCTGTGCACCTTGACAATTCACATACAATTGAAATCGAAGCAGACGGATTGCTTGTACGGATAAAGAATGAGATCAAACCAGTACTTCTGAAGATACTCATGGATATACTGAAGGAGTCATTATGTTAGCGGATATCTCAAGTGTTGATGCGATCTATATTGTCTGCGGCAGAACAGATATGCGCAAGTCTATTGATGGACTGTGTGCGATCATCCAGGAACAGTTTTCGATTGTTCTGTATTCCTTGAGTCTTCAATAAAAAGTAATGCCTACTTTATCCAAGATGAAGCCGAAAAAATGAACCTGATATTTCAACTTCGACAAAACAGCTTATATCCTTCACAAGAAATTGTATCAGAACCTGAACCATTTACTGACTTTATCATGCATTATCAAATGCACCAAAAAGAATATCCTGAATTTGTTAAAAACTTCAAACAACAGCAAAAAAAGAAAACGAATCAAAAGAATCAGCGTCAGACACCATCAAAAGCCGACCAACATCTTGACTGACTTTGACCGATGTCAGTAACCAAACAAAAGACGCCACCCCATAGAAAAATCATCCTCTACGGGGCAGCGTCTTTTTATAATTTAATCACATCATATCATGCAATCCTTATCACCTGCTCATACAACAATATTTCTTTTTCTGTCACGTTCTGATTATCATGATAATGCCCGAAAAACCATTTCTTAAAGTTTATGTTCTGTCGTATCTCCTCCAAATATCTTGTCTCAATATCATCTTCAAATCTCTCTCTCCCCAAGAGCTGCTGAGTACTCGAAGCACAGCAATGCGTCACAATAAAATCCACCGTATTATTATGCTCTGCAAGATTTCTTCGTCCCTCTTCCATCTCTTCTTTGGATGGCAGTTCCTGTGCCCACCAACTCCAATGATTAATACGGTACGGTATCCCCACTCGATTTAAACGCTTTATCTCTCTGCGAAAATTCGGTGTATCCATTTCTAAAATTCCACCGCTGATATCATGACTGCTTGCTCCGCCAAAGGTAAAAATACTTCTATTACAGATTTCAAAGACCTGTCCACGCATTAAATGCAATACCGATGGTCTGATTTTATGCACTTTTCCACCCTGCCAGTTTTCAATCGGATATCCATAAAGCCGGTCAAAATTTTCGTGGTTCCCATCCACGTACAGCGTCGTAAATGGTTTTTCTTCCAGCCAGTCGAGCAGATGTTTTTCTTCTTTATCTTCTTTTTCAAAACTCCATACCCCGCCAAAATCCCCACAGACAATCACATAATCCTCTTTGGTCATTTCTTTTTGTTCCGGAAAATTTTGAGTATTAAATCTCCTGTATTCACGATGACAATCTCCTGTAATGTAAATCATCCGAAATTCTCCTTTCTGAAATTTCTGTAAAGCAGACTTTCACAATCCGTTTCGCTACTTGCTCATGAACGCAGTATTTCTACTTCCTTTGATTCTTCACTATCCGACTGTAAACGCCTTGCCAGACAGGTATTTCTTCTGGTCGTCGTTTCATTTCTTATCGCATAATAAATTGCTTTCTTTTCACCAACCAGTACCAAAATTTTTTTCGCTCTGGTCACTCCTGTATAGAGAAGATTTCTCTGTAACATCACAAAATGGCTCATCGTAAATGGCATGACGACTATCGGATATTCACTTCCCTGTGATTTATGAATTGTAACTGCGTAAGCAAGCATCAGTTCATCCAGTTCTGTCACATCATAAACAACTTCCCTTGTTTCAAATAAAACGGTCAACTCCCGCTCTTCCATGTCTACTTTTGTAATTGTACCGATATCTCCATTAAATACTTCTTTCTCATAGTCATTTCGAATTTGCATAACTTTATCATTCAGCCGATACTGCGTTCCACCCCTTCTCAAAAAGATTTTTGATGGATTCATCGCTTCTTGCAGTACCTGATTCAGATTAATCGCTCCACATTCTCCTCTCTGCATCGGAGTCAATACCTGAATGTCCTGCAAAGGATCTACATGATAATATCGCGGCAGGTTTGTCTTACAATATTGGACAATCGTATTTACGACATCCTGATTACTTTCTTTTGGCGCAAAGAAAAAATCTGCATCTTTTCCGCCACGCATATCAATCCCTTCCCCTTTGTTGATTCGATGTGCATTCATAATAATCCGACTTCCCTGTGCCTGACGGAAAATCCGGTTAAGACGTACCACCGGAACTTGTCCCGAATCAATAATATCCCTTAAGACATTACCTGCTCCTACACTTGGAAGCTGGTCAATATCTCCAACCAAAATCAAAGACATCTGCTCTGGCATCGCTTTCAAAAGATTGTACATGAGCATGATATCAATCATAGAACACTCATCTAAAATCAAAACGTCCCCTTCCAACGGATGGTCTTCATTTTTCTGATAGCCTTCCGGTGGCTTATATTCCAGCAGTCGGTGAATGGTCTTTGCCTCCATGCCTGTTGCTTCGGACATTCGCTTTGCGGCTCTTCCTGTGGGCGCAGCCAAAATAATCTCACACCCTGCCTGTTTGTATGCGGAAATAATTCCCAATGTTGTCGTTGTCTTACCTGTTCCCGGTCCGCCGGTCAGCACCATAATTTTAGATGAAATGGCTGTTTTCACCGCCTGCCACTGAATTTCATCATAAGTAATTTGAGATGATTGTGCCACTTTCTCCAAAATTTTTTCCGGATTCTCACACTTTTTTTGTCTGCCTGACATCAAATGAGCCAGTCTCTTTGCACATCCACTTTCCGAAAAATAATAAGGTGGAAGATATATCGCTTCCTTTTCTTCAAACTTTTCTTCAAACACATCTCGAATGATATCATTCGTACGGAGCATTTCGTCTAATGTAATCTCCAGTTCCGGCTGTTCTACTTCCAGAAGGACACTGGCTTTTTCAATCAACTGTTCTCTTGTAGCATAACAGTGCCCCAACTCTGCAAGTTTATTTAAGGTATAAAAAATACCACTGCGCAGTCGGACAAATTTTCCTTTCTCAATTCCCATCTTTTGCGCAATCGAATCCGCTGTCTTAAATCCAATGCCCCAGATGTCATCTGCCAGCCGATACGGATTTTCTTTTACAATGGCAATGCTCTCACTTCCATACGTTTTAAAAATTTTCGTTGCATGAGAAGTGCTGACCTCATGACCTTGCAGAAACAGCATAATATTCTTGATTTCTTTTTGTTCCTGCCAGCTCGTTTTTATCCGATCCACTCTGACTTTTCCTATTCCCGGTACTTTCAGCAGTTCGTCCGGTGTCTCTTCTATGATATCTAAGGTATCTTCTCCAAATTTTTCCACGATTCTCTTTGCAAACTTCGGTCCAACACCCTTGACTAAACCAGAACCCAGATATTTTTCTATTCCATATACGGTTGCAGGAAGGGTTTCTTCAAATTTCTGTACAGAAAACTGCCGTCCATATTTGGCATCCATCTTCCACATACCGTCGAGCGATAATACGGAACCAACATGAGTATCCGGCATTGTGCCAACCACAGTTACAAGGTCATTATAATTTTTCACAGCACATTTCAAAACTGTGTAGCCATTCTCTGTATTTTGATATGTAATTCGCTCTACTACACAACGCAAATGCTCCATAAACGTTTCCTTTCTACCATGGGTATCTATAGACATTTGCAAAATACCACAAGCCGCATGACATCCTTTCGTTTATCATAAGCGAACCCCCACTTCCCTTGGGAGGTGGGTAGTTGACACTGTTTTCTTCCTCCACTTTGGCTTATTTATCTTGCAAACGCAAACCTTATTATCCTAAGTATAGTCTGTTTTCGTAATTATATCAAATGAATTCAGAATTCTATCAAAACAAAATAATGTAACGCAAAAAGAGGTGCCGCTTTTTGCGAGCACCTCAAACTTTATTTCATAAAAAAGATTCTGTTTTTTGATTTATTGGCTTAATTTCAGCTCTTTTTTTTCTAATAAAAAGAACCGATAAAATCAGAACTACCGGAAAGACACAGGCAGCCAACATGCCGGCTTTCAGGTTATCATTTGCATTCTGAGTCACAACCCCAATCACACCAGGTCCGATTGAGCCACCCAAATCACCTGCCATCGCAAGTAATGCAAACATAGCAGTTCCTCCAAGCGGAATTTTACCGGAAGTAATACTAATTGTTCCCGGCCACATAATTCCGACTGAAAAGCCACATACGATACAACCTGCAAGATTTAAAATCGGAAATGGACCTAATGCTGCAAGCAAATAGCAAACAAGACAAAGCACTCCTGAACCAATCATAAATTTTATCAGATCTAATTTTTCACCGTATTTTCCATAAAATGAACGACTAATTCCCATCATGACTGCAAACAGACACGGTCCTACAATATCTCCGAGACTCTTTGGAATATTAAGTGCGGATTCTGCATAAGCAGATGCCCACTGTGCCATAGAAATTTCACTTGCTCCGGCACAAACCATAAGAATAATTGCGATCCAAAAAATAGGGATTTGGAACAATTGGCTGATACTCATACCTTCTCCTTCTTCCGTCAAAGATTCAATCGGACAAGAAAGAAAATTAAAGATATTATACAATGGAATCACTGCCCAAATACATGCAAGAATTTTCCAATTTTCAATTCCGAAAATTGCAAAGAATAAAGTAGAGAGCAAGATTACTCCAACTGAACCCCAACAATAAAATGAGTGCAAAAGACTCATAACACTCTCTTTATTATCAAACGGACATGCTTCTACAATTGGACTACCAAGTACTTCAATAAGCCCACTTCCAATTGCATAAATCATAACACTGACTAAAATTCCAACATAAGGAGAAGGCAGCAACTCCGGTAAAACAGCCAGCCCAATCAAACCTGCTCCGGACAATACTTCAGATGCAACAACACTTCTGCGATATCCAATTTTATCTACATACTTTGCACAAAACAAATCCACAAGCAACTGTGTAAAAAAGAACACTGTTGAAATAAAAGCAATCTTACCAAGTGAAATCTGATAAGTCCTGTGAAACATCAAAAACAACAGCGGCACAAAGTTTGCAGTGATTGCCTGAGTGATAAATCCTAAGTAGCAGGCAATTAATGTTTTTCTATACTTGCTTTTCATTAAAAAATTTCCTTTCTGCTTATTTTTTTTATTCTACGTTCTTTTTCACAAAAACGTCTACTGTACAATAACACAATCTCACTCTTTTTTCACTGGAATATATCGGATATTTATTGTATAATATCGTAAATTTAAAAATTATGGAGAAGAAATACGGAGAAAAAACATGGATTATAACACCTACTACAATAAAATTTTGACAGATGAAAATATGATGGAAACAATTCAGCATGGTCGTAGCGATTATCCATTTCACTTTTATTATGACAATCTGTCTTTATTTGATTTTAATTGTATCGAATGGCACTGGCATAACGAATTCGAATTTGTGTTTGTTGAAAAAGGAAATGCTATATTTTGGGCAGGAGAAAAACAGTTTTCCATAACTGAAGGACAAGGATTCTGGGTTAATTCCGGAATTCTTCATCGCTTTTATTCTGAAAAAGGAGCCGTCATTCCAAATTTTCTCCTGCTTCCAACATTTATTGCAGCTTCAAACAGCCGAATTTATCAAAAGTACATTGAACCCATTAAAAAATCAGCATTAGATTGTTTGTTTTTTTCACCAGAAATCCCCTGGCAAAAAGAAGCTTTACATGTTATGAAAAAAATAATATCACTCCAAATAGAAGAATGCGAAATGGAACTACTCACCTCTTGTCTTGTACAGGAACTTTGGCATCTGATTTATTCCCATGTAAAAGAAGATTTATCAAAAGAAAAACAAATAAATATTGTCTCATCACAAGGTCGACTGCAACTTATGATGCAATACATTCACCGAAATTTTGACCAAAAACTTTCTTTAGAAGAGATTGCCGAACAGGTCATGGTAAGCAAAAGCACGGCGTTAAACTTGTTTCACAGATATCTTCATGATACACCGGTGCATTATTTGCTAAAATATCGATTGCAGGAAGCAGCAATTCTTTTGACTACAACAAAGAAAAAAATAATTGTTATCGCTGAAAACGTTGGATTTGAAACGGTTGATTATTTTTGTAAGCAATTTAAAAAATATTATGGGGTGACACCTACTGAATATCGAATTCAAAAAACAGCTACTCTATAATACAGTATGACATAGGATTTGATTAGTACCGTTGGATGTGTTATCCTGTTACCAATCGTTATCTTCGTATTAATCTTTGAAAAACAAATTATGGAAGGTGTCATGGCAAGCGGTGTAAAACAATAAACGGAGGAATTGATAATGTCAGATATTTTTAGATTAAAAAATGGAAGATCCAGAGCAATAAATGCAGAAAATCCAACTGGTGAGAAAGGAAAAGGCGGGATGGCAGCAAGCCATCTTGGTCCTTCCAGAAAAGGAAGTCCATGTTTAAAAGATATTATGCCAAATGAAACGGTCGTATTAGCTGAAATGGATGGACCGGGTATTATCCAGCATATCTGGATTACGGTTGATAATAAAACATCAGATGCCGATTGTTATGTACTTCGCGATTTAGTACTTCGCATGTACTGGGATGATGAAGAAACTCCATCTGTCGAAAGTCCTTTAGGTGACTTCTTCTGCTGCGGTTTTGCAAGAGAATGTCTTGTAACTTCTATGCCAATCTCTGTCGTTCCAAATAGAGGCTTTAACAGCTATTTTGAAATGCCATTTTGCAAAAAAGCAAAAATCACTTTAGAAAATCAGCATGATAATCCAATTCCTGCTTTCTTCTATCAGGTGGATTACTGTTTATACGATGAGTTACCGGAAGATACCGCTTATTTCCATGCACAGTGGAGACGTCAAAGAATTACCGAACTCGCAAAGGATTATGTGATTCTGGACAATGTAAAAGGAAAAGGACATTATGTTGGTACCTATCTTGCTTTAACAACACTTGAGAGATATTGGTGGGGCGAAGGCGAAGTTAAATTTTATATTGATGGAGATGACGAATATCCAACTATCTGTGGTACCGGAACCGAGGACTATTTTGGTGGCTCCTGGAGCTTTGCACATCAGGTAAACGGAAAGACGGTAGAACAGACTTATAATTCTCCATTTTTGGGATACCCTTATTATTCCGCACATGATGAACTCGTGCATAATCCTTATCATAATGATGACTGCCCACCGATGCGAGGCTTTTATCGCTGGCATTTGATGGATCCGATTTGCTTTGAAGAAGATTTAAAAGTTACGATTCAGCAGATTGGAGTATGTTATAAAGGCCTGTTTGAACGACAGGATGATGTTGCAAGTGTTGCTTATTGGTACCAGAGTGAACCACATCAGGCGTTTGCACCGTTAATGGATAAGAAAGGCAGATGGCCTAGATAAGAAACTTTTTAAAATAAATACTCAAGTTGTGTCCACCTCCGACTTCACCTTGTCCGGCGGTGCAACTTCTCCGGCAAAGTTATCCGGGAAATAAATAAAATCTTTGATAAACCTCAACCTCCTTGTGCTTAGAGTATATGAAGTTTTGGCTTTATCTTGTAGT